>SAMEA104315431__coassemble_769_pt1 | contig 18412 bp, 16 predicted proteins | sample SAMEA104315431__metabat2_high_PE_021 | metagenome-assembled genome bin SAMEA104315431 (sample SAMEA104315431) | gut metagenome | biome: Monkey gut; feature: monkey-associated habitat; material: faeces | place: China | collected 2013 | reverse complement strand
TCGGTTCCATCGTCTAATTTGACAACGGGGATCGGCTCGCCCCAATAACGTTGACGGGAGAAAATCCAATCGCGAAGTTTGTAATTAACCACTTCTTTGCCCGCGCCAAGCTCCACGAGTTTAGCGGTGATCGCCGCTTTGGCATCGGCAATATTCAATCCATCGGCAAAGGACGAATTCATATGCTTTCCGTCTTCGGTATAGGCCGATTCGGAAATATCCCCTTCAATAACTTGGATAATGGGGAGGTCGTGCTTTTTGGCAAAAGCGTAGTCACGGGTATCGTGAGCAGGAACCGCCATTACCGCACCAGATCCATAAGAGCCCAAAACATAATCGGCAATATAGACGGGAATGGCCTTTCCGTTAATCGGATTAATGGCTTCTACACCCAAATAGACGCCGGTTTTTTCTTGATTGGTACCCGTGCGGGCCAAATCGGATTTGGAAGCGCTGGCTTTTACATAGGCTTCCACGGCCTCTTTTTGTTCGGGGGTAACGAGTTTTTGAACCAGCGGATGTTCAGGAGCCAAGCAGCAATAGGTGCAGCCAAATAGGGTATCCACACGCGTAGTGAAGACATCAAAGAATTCGTTTTCCTTGCCTTTAATGGGGAAGCGGATCGAAACGCCGGAACTTCTACCAATCCAATTCCTTTGCATCTCCAACGTCGATTTCGGCCAATCCAAGTTTTCTAGGTCTTGTTCCAACTTATCGGCATAGGCCGTGATACGAAGAATCCATTGTCTCATCGGCATTCGGATGACGGGATAACCGCCGCGTTCACTCTTGCCATCGATGACTTCTTCGTTGGCTAAAACCGTGCCAAGTTCAGGGCAATAATTGACGGGGATATCGGCAACGTAGGCCAAATCATGCTTAAACATCTGGACGAAAATCCACTGCGTCCATTTGTAATAAGAAGGATCGGTGGTGGAGATTTCCTTGCTCCAATCGTAAGAGAAGCCAAGGGAATTGATTTGACGTTTGAAGTTCGCGATGTTCTTTTTGGTGAACACATCAGGATGCTGGTTGTTCTTGATGGCGAATTGCTCTGCCGGCAAGCCGAAAGCATCCCAACCCATCGGGTGAAGGACATTAAAGCCCTGCATCCTCTTCATACGGGCAACGATGTCGGTTGCAGTATAGCCTTCTGGATGGCCCACATGAAGTCCTTGTCCCGAAGGATAAGGGAACATGTCGAGGACGTAATATTTTGGTTTGGAAAAGTCGTGCGTGTCGCAATAGAACGCATTTTTAGCGTCCCAAACCTGACGCCATTTTTCTTCGATTGCTTTGTGGTCGTAACTCATACTCGGCAATTATAGACCCTTTTTGGACTTTGCCTAGCCCTCCCTACGGGGGAGAGGAAGAAAATATTAATAAGGTTGGATACCTAGGGACATCAAGATAATCAAAACAAAAAGGGGAATGGAGGATAAAATCGCATTGCGGATCATCTTTAAGTGCAAATTATCCCACTGCGCTTCGGTGAGCTTGCGGACGTGCGGAACCGAAAGAATCGTCAAAACGACGACGGAAGTAAAGAAAATCAAATAGAAATTGATGAGGAATAAATAAGCGGCACCCGCTAACATTCGCCACTCTCCGTTTGCTAAAGAAAATCCCATCGTGCAAATAGGAGGCATTAAAGCGGTGGCGATGGCAACTCCTGGCAATACATTGGAGACTTTATCTTCACGCGTTGTCGCCACAATTCCTGCGATGCCGCCAAAACAAGCAATAACCATATCGTGCCAAGAAGGGGCGGTACGGGCCAATAATTCCGGAGTCGGTTCCTTGGTGGGGAGGATCAAGAAATAGAGGGTGGAAATTAGTAGGCTTAGGCACACCTGAAAGACAAATCCACGCAAAGAGGAGAAAGTGAATTTTCTGTCGTTGCTTGCTACGCCAAAGGCTACCGCCATAATCGTTCCCATAAGGGGAGAAATTAACATCGCCCCGATAACCACGGGAATGGAGGAAGTGATGAGACCGGTAGAAGCAATGGCGATGGCGCAAATTAAAATAACGGCATTAGTTCCCGTGACCTTGCCCCCGCTTCGAATGCGAGCACGAATCACCTCATGCGAGGCGGAATCATCGTGCAAATTGAAAAAGGCTTTGAGTTTATCGACGAATCTTTTCCTCGGGAGCGGGGCTTCGTCGTAGTCGCTTGCCATATCGATAATGACATCATCGGCGGCGTTTTCATTTAACGCCTCGTCGCTATATTCTTCTGCTTTCATTTTATCCCCTCCCATGAGTAAGAAATTTAAGGCATGAGAAATAGAATGTCATCAAAAAATTTCGCGTTTCTTGACTTGTTTTTTCCTCAAGTTCTCCTTTCTCCTTTTTTAGCGAACAACTCTTAAAAATCCGTTTATTTTTCCTTGCCCAATTTCAGCGATTTTAGCAGCCTTCCCTTGCGCGAGCCTCATCCTCTTTTATAATGAAGACGCAAAAAAGTGGAGGTTGTTTATGAAAACAAATCGCATCGTATTTCTTCTCTCGTCGGCGCTTCTATTGGCCGCGTGTGGAGAAAGTACGGAGCCTTCCTCGAGTTCATCGAATTCACCTGCAGAATCCACGACAGCTTCTAGCATTTCTAGCGATTCCGCAGCCTCTTCCGTCCCTTCTAGCAGCACCTCTTCGTCTACGCCTTCTAGCGAATCGACTTCCACTTCCTTTACCTGGGAACACAGTTCTTCTTCCGTTGACGGAACGGAAATCACAAAAGAAATCTATAAACGTCCAGCAAAAAAAGCCTTTGAAGATGCTTTAGACGCGATTCCTGCTCTCGACGAAATCGGAGCTTTAAGCCAAAACGGGCGCGGATATATCCAAATGACCGGGGACAATTATGTCTTAAATATCCCAACTAATAGCGGATCGAGCGAAGAAACCCATACCTTCTCTGGAGACGCCTTATACGTTCTCTCCGACGTGGAAGTTCTTTTTGGACTTAAAGGAATGAAAAGCCGCGACTCCAAAAAAATGAATGGATATGGGGCCATGGGCGGAGAAGTGGATTACGTTTATAACGGAAGCGTGGATGGAACCTCCAAATCCGATAAAGGAACCAAGGGCTTTGGTGCCTTCGCCTATCTACAAAACGACATCTTCTATTTGGATGGCAGCCAATCGATTAAACCCGGCGAATCGTTATTAGGCAACCCAAAAGTTTGCTTGAACGTCACCGAAACCGTCGCCTATATGAAGGATTTGATTCAAGAAAATATCGGTTCTTCTTCCTTCGAATCCTCCTCGCCTTTTCAATTCAAATATTCCGCAACCATGGTTACCACCCTTCTAAAAACGATTTCGGATAAACAAACCTATTACAAGATGAATAATGGGGATTATAGCGTCCATTACACCTTAAATTACGGCTCCATATATGACCTTATCGCCATGGGGGCAGAGAAAAGCGAAGACTTGGCAAAATTACTAAAAAAGCTCCCCGCGCCAGAAAAAGTGGATTTAACCCGTTCCAATCTCTATTTCACTTATAACGAGGCCAAAATTTATTTCTGCGGCGTCGACTTTGAAGGGACGGTTTTAGAAGATCATTACACGACGAATTTTGCCTTTCAAAACGACGCGGGATTTGTCTATGAACAAGACGTCACCGTTTTAGCTCCCACGGATACTTCCACCTACGTTGACGTCACCCCAAAGAAGAAAGAAAACGCTTAACCGTTTACTATTCAATTACTTTATCAAGAAACTAAATTACTAACAAAAATTTCTTTTTCGATTGACTATACCCTTTTTGGAAACTTAAAAACTTTTTTCGGAAAAAATCCTAAAAAAACACTCTATATTAGGTGGAGGGACAGAAATGGTTCCCTCCATCATTGGGAGGACATAGTCAATGAAAGGTATCAACACCGAAAATTTTAGAGTGCGCGGTCAAATGGTTCGCCAAACCGTACTGCCCCTTTTAGCCAACGGGGATCGCGATAGTTGGGAGCAAATCCAACGAATCATCGTTTCTGCCGAGCAGCAAATGAGCCCGGAGGAAAAAGAAGCCTTCGAAGGTGGGCTTTATTACCAAGGCGAGGGGCACCAAATCGAGTCCGAAGCCGTAGGCACCCTTTTAAAGGCGATAATAAAAGAATAATAATTTTCTTCGAGCAAGCACGCTTGAAAAGGGACAAAAGGGGGCTATACTATTGCTGGCCTTGAAGGAGACAAGCCTTCCTTGGATACAAGGACAGATTGGCACCACTCCGGAGCCACTAAGCGATGAGTTTAGCGTCACCATCCCGCGTTAACGGATGCCAAGAGTCGGAAGTCTTATTTGAGATTTCCGGAAGTAAGGTGGTACCGCGTTGTCCCTAGCGTCCTTGCAAAATATTTTTTGCAGGGACTTTTTTATGAAAAGGAGATCAAAATGAAAATCGTTTATTCTGGAAAAGAATTCGATGTTCAGGAATCGATCAATGGCTTTGAAGCCGCGAAATTGGTCGATCCAGAAAAGAAAAACAAGGCTTTAGCCTTCCGTCAAGACGGCAAGCTTTTCGACATGAATCATGTCGTTAACGGAGGAGAAATCAGCTTCGTTATGCCTGAAGATCCCGATGGATTCGAGATGCTTAACCACTCCTGCAGCCACTTGATGGCCCAGGCCCTGATTCATCTATATCCCGGTTGCCTCTTTGGCTTTGGACCCGCCATCGAAGAAGGGTTCTATTATGACGTCGATTTCGGCGACCGCACGATCACCGAAAAAGACTTCCCCGCCATTGAAGCGGAGATGAAAAAACTCTCGAAGGAAGCTATTCCCTACAAGAGAAAAGAAGTTTCCCAAGAGGAAGCCTGCGAAATCTTTAAAGCCAATCACTACAAGGTTGAACACATCAAGGAACTCGAAGGAACGATTTCTCTTTACGAACAAGGGGATTTCGTCGACCTCTGCCGCGGGGCTCACGTTCCTAATACCTCTTATCTCAAGCACTTCAAACTTCTCAGCGTTGCCGGTGCCTATTGGAGAGGGGATTCCAAAAACAAGATGCTTACCCGCATTTATGCCACTTGTTATCCGACCAAAGAAGCCTTGGAAGAGCATCTTCACATCCTTGAGCTCCGCAAGCAAAACGATCACCGCAAACTTGGCAAAGAATTAGGCTTATTCATGCTCAGCGATTACGCTCCTGGCATGCCCTTCTTCTTGCCAAAAGGCCAAATCGTGATGAACGAATTGACCTCCTATTGGAGAAAGCTCCACGCGCGTGAAAATTATAAGGAAATCACGACGCCGACCATGATGTCGCGTTCTCTGTGGGAAACTTCCGGTCACTGGGACCACTACAAAGACAACATGTACACGACCAAAGTCGATGAAACCGACTACGCGATCAAACCGATGAACTGCCCGGGTGCGATGCTTGTTTATAAAAACGATATCCATTCTTATCGCGAACTTCCGCTTCGCCTTTCGGAAATGGGCCATGTCCATCGTCACGAAGCCAGCGGCGCCTTAAATGGATTGTTCCGCGTCCGCGCGTTTACCCAAGACGATGCTCACATCTTGCTCCGCCGCGACCAAATCGAAAGCGAAGTGAAGAACATCATGCGTATCTTCGATGAAGTCTATAACGTTTTCGGCCTTAGCTACCGCATCGTTCTTTCTACCCGCCCCGATGATTTTATCGGCGAGGTCTCCTTCTGGGATGAATCCGAAAAGATTTTGGCGCAAGCCTGCAAAGATTCGGGCCATGAATATCAAATCAACCCGGGCGATGGCGCTTTCTACGGACCGAAGCTCGACTTCAAACTTCGCGACTCCATGGGACGTACCTGGCAATGCGGCACGATTCAGCTCGACGTCAACTTGCCGCACCGCTTCGGCTGTTTCTATATTGACGAAAACGGGGAGCACGTTGAACCAGTCATGCTGCACCGTGCTGGTTACGGTTCCCTGGAACGTTTCATCGGCATCTTGATTGAAAATTATGGCGGCGCATTCCCAACCTGGCTCGCTCCGGTCCAAGTCCGCTTATTGCCGGTTAACGATGCCGCCCACGGCGAATACGCGAAAAAAGTTTATGAAGATCTCCGCAACGAGGGATTCCGCGTCGAAATCGATGAAGCCACGGAAAAGCTTGGCTATCGTCTCCGCGCGGCCCAAGTGGAAAAGGTCCCCTACACCGTTGTTTTGGGTAATAACGAAGCCGAATCCGGTTCCGTCACTTACCGTATCTACGGCCAAAAGGATCAAATCACCGTCAGCTTGGAAGAATTCAAGAAACTCCTTCATAACGCGATTGACCAAAAACTCCGCTTCTAATTCGATTATTTGAAGTCGAATACCCTTCTTATCTCTAACTTTGCCAAAGGGTTGTTGCCCGAATCCCGGAAGGTCTTCGGGCTTTTTACGTTTCATCTTTCTGCCGTTTGCCTATTCAACATGTATTCCCAATGTGCGCAAAGCAGTTAGGTTCCGAGGCCGATGGTTCTAAAGGAATCGTAGATTGTCCAAAGTTTAATACAAGTGTTCCTCAAAAAAATCCTAAATGCGATTGGTTAATTGACGACCTTTAAAGCGAACTTTTCAAAAGGTCCGCTTCACTTTGCCTCTCTCCTGTTTATGGTTTTGTGGTTGTTTTTCCCGCAAAACACTTCCAACCATCTCAAGAGAAGGGAGCAAAGCGCCTAAAAAGAACCGCAAACAAGTCAATCAAATCCCAAAAATGGGCTAATCGATTTCTAACGTTGCGATTTTCATCTGCCCAATGGAAATCCTGCCTTTATTTCGATTAGTATTTGGCGTTTCTTTGTGAGTAACAAATTTAATTCCACAAATTCCCTCTATGAAATCTCTTTCGAAATAGTCTTGCTTCATTCTATCGGTCGATAGTCCTCTTTCAAGGATGTCAATCCATTTTGTCCATTCGCCGTTTCCATCAAGGTATTGCAAGTAAGCATAATCACCCTTGGTAGAAAAAAGCTGATCACTCGGGCTCCAATACGATAAATATACGCCGAATTCATAAACGGGTTTGTTCCATCTCAATTCTAAATAAGCGTCACCCGCATCATAACGATTTGGCGACAAATTAACATATTGTTCTTCGATATAGCCGCAACGAAGCCTCTCAGTATCAATCGCAAAATCGTCAAGAATAAGCGTTAAATTTTTCACGCCTTCGTTTTTGAAATAATATCTTGGATCGAAACCCCAGTCAGCGGAATTGACGCGATATGTTTGGCGTTTAATCCGACGCGCAAACCCATTTAGAACCATGGGCCTGCCTTCCATAGCATCGACTCCATTGCCCAAATCGATGGCAAACCCTACACCCTTAAAGGAGAGACAGATAACGAATCCACAAAAGGCTTATAATTATGAACGTAAACAGGTTGAATTTCGGTCGTGTCAGTCGCAACTATATAATAGTCGCCAGTAACGGTTGTTTTGCCAACAACGGAAGTAACATAGCCATTCGCGCTGGGAAGTCCATTTATATCAAATGTATAGTACACTCCCGCGTCTGCACACGAATAATTCGGCGTCAAAACATCATGTAAATCCCTCACAACCGGTTCATCTTCTTCACCGTTAAAATACAAAGTACAAGGCGTATGGCGCGTTCCCCCTGTTGGGTATCCATTATTTGTGAACGTTATCGAATTATTGCCGTGTCGAATAATCAGGTTATCTTTTTTGGTTACGGAAAATTTCTTCTGTTCCTCTGTTTTTACTTCAACATGGTAAACCAAATGGTCATCAAAAAATCCGATAGCATACGCAATGGTAGTAAATTTAATAAATCCCTTTTCGTGGACGTTTACATCACGCTTTTCATCGCCAACGCTTGACACGGCCGCTTTTTGCTCGTTCTTTTCAAAAATTGAATGGCCATATTCGCAAAGCACGTTTTCTTGTTGAATAAAAACGTCCGAAGACCTCAAGGCTTCATCGGTTTTAAGACCAAATTGTTCAAACAAATCAAGGGATGCCGAATCAGCACTTAACGGTACTAAATTATTGTGCCACTGTACGAAAGTCGTATTGTCCGCAATCTTTGCAATTGAAAAATCGTTTTATGTCATATCACCGTTAGAATAATTGAGAGCTGCAGCAGAACGTCCAAAGTTCACCGCAGTTATAGCAGCCAAAAGTAATCCAATCATTTGTCATCCTTTCCATGTTTGTCATTGCTGTTATTCTTTTTTGACACCTCGTACAAAAGTAAACTTCCATACGCCGCTATTTCTACAAAAATGACTAAAGGAAAGTAGTACTTAAAGTGTTTTCCGGCTTCAACGGTCCCAAGAATTTCCCACAAAGCATAACCCGCAATTAAAAAACAAAAAAATACGATAATTGACTTTTTCAAAATTAAACCCCCTTTATTTTTTGTAAAAATATTTAAATCGACGCTTATATTATTCTAATTTTTGGGATCTAAATCAAGGCAGAATTCGGTAAGCTCAAATAGACACCCTTTTCAAACGTTGAAATACCGCAAATTCGAATTGCAAAGGGAGATAGCCGGAAAATTTGTTTGACGGCAAGTTTTTCACGCAAAAACCCGACTCTAGAAATCGAAGAAAGAAGATTCGAGGTGCACAGGGCACATCACCAACTCGTGGTGCGGCAACAAAAGAAAAGAGAACATAAAGCTCCGCACGTAGAGAAATTTTTGTAAAACAGGCACAAGCCATTTTTTCTTTGACGACGTGGCAAATAAAGTCCAGTCATTGTTTCGATTTCAAGAACGCAAGAAAACGGAATATTAAAAACCAGCGTCACGAAGGATTTCGGCACGCTTTCTCAAATATTCGGCGTCGCTTACCAGCCCATCTTGATGAAGCTGATCGAGTTCTTTTAGTCGGGAGGAATAATCCCTTTCGGCGTTACTTTCGGCACCAGGCCTTACCACCTCTGGTTCAATCGTTTCTTTTTCTTCCGTGCCTTCGCTTGAAGTGTCGAAAGAATTGTTCTCCGAAACAGGGTCCGCCGGCATCCTCTTCATCTTGCGATAAGAGAGCAAACTAACAATTAACAGTGAGATTCCAATCGTTAAGCAAATAACCCCTCGAACAATCAACGTGATTTTGGATGTTTCGACGTCGAAGGCAATGTTCATGCTTTCGTACAATTTCTCAAGGGAAGGCAAAAGCAATAGACTTAATAAAGACATCAATCCATCGCAAGTTAAAACGCAGCCGATCACTAAGGTTATGATGGCCTTCTTTTTGGCATTGCTTCGAGAAAGTTGCAATCTATCATCGCTATTTTCCATAGAGTTATCGGTCTTGCTTAGATTTTATATCCCGAGTCTTCGTCATCATCGTGATAATCCGGGGCAACAAAGTCACGATTCACATGTTGATGCTCGAAGGCTAGAAGGCCTTTTTTCATTTTGAGGCGATCGCCAACATAAGCCCTTAATTTCTTATCGGCTCCAATCACGCGGTGGCAAGGAATCCAAATGGGGCATGAATTCGTATGGAGCGCTTCTTCCACCGTTTCTAGGGGGAGGTCGAGTTCGCTTGCAATACGTTCATAGGTGATGAATTTGCCATAAGCCACATGGTCACGCACATAAAAATAAATTTTGCGTTCCGTATCGGACCCTAAAGGGTCGACGGGTACGCTAAATTCCTTCCGCTGCCCCGCAATGTATTGGTTCAATTCCTGAATCGCTTCGATAAGAATGCTATCTTCCTCGCGGAAGCATCCAGGAAGTGTGCCGGATCCAAACAAGACGGTAACAATCGCCTTGCCATCCGAAACCAAGGTCATCTCGCCTAATTCGGTTTCATAACTAAAATACGAATAACTCATGCCTTTATTTTTAGGAGGAGGATGGCCTTGGTCAAGGGGGGAGCGACATTTTTCGTTTTCATTCAAAAAATCTTGGTTAAGAAAGAGGAGGATAAAATATATACAGGAATATATACATCCACAATTTAACATTGCGTAAAAAGTGATAAAATGTAGGTATGTCAAAGATAAATGCCCCCTATAATTGCGTTTATACGCTGAACAACGAATTGCTTTTAAAGACCAGTGAGATCGCCTTTCAAGTGGGACGATTTTCCGTTTTATCCGCCCATCACTCTGACGAAGAAAATATGGCAAAAGAAACCAAAGCGCTTCTTTCCTTTGACGGAATAAGCCTTACTCCCAGTCAATTCCGTGCCTTGGGAGAAGGGGGACTTTCTATGCTTCCTCAAGCCGAAGGTTTATTCGCTCTTGTTAAGGCAATGCCGAAAATTAACCCCTTCGACATGGGGTTTATGGATCAATTTGAAAAAGCCTATTTCCCTCTTGGAGCCCCTCGTCGATGTGGGAGAAAGGCGGAAGACTTTGCTTATATTGTTCCTTTAAAAGCCAAAATCGAGCCCATGTTGCAAGCGATTTATCGTTTCCAAAATAGCAGTCAGGAAAGAATTCATCCTCTGTGCTTAAGCGGGCTTTTCTATTTTCAAATGCAAGCGATTCAGCCTTACTCCCATTCTGACATCGTGTTATCTCTTTATTTAATGAAGGCCATTCTCGTTCATTACTGCAAAGACCTGATGGACCTCCCTCTATTCCAAGTGATGCTTTCAAAACGCGCTGATCTTGATCACGCTTATGAAGAATCGGTTGCATGTGGAGATACTTCTCCCTTTCTTTACGAATCCTTGCTTTGCGTAGAAACCGCTTTGAACCAGGCCTTGAAGAAATCCTTGCGTTCTGTTCAAAGCAAAACCCCGCTATTAGAAAAGCTTCTGTCCAAAATGGAAGACGGCCGCTTCTATAGCGCCCAAGAACTTTGCGATCTCTTGGGCTTAAAATCGCGGCTAGGACTGCAGAAAAACTATATTCGTCCAGGGTTGGACAACAAATACCTTGTGATGCTTAACCCCCTCACACCCACCGACCGCAATCAAAAATACAAAAAGGCATAAATCATGGATTTATTTTTACTTCTTTCTCTTCTAGCCCTCGCCCTCTATTTTGCAGGCTTCATTTTGCTTTCCTCTAAGAAAAAAGAGGATATTAAAATCTACGGATTAGGCGTCGGATTATCTTTGGCTGGATTTCTTTTATTCGCGGTATTTTCTGCACTATTTACTCAAAAAACCTTTGCCCAAGATAAAATCCTATATGGCTATTTGGCTGTTTCTTTCTTGGATATTGCCTTGCTTGGTTTGCTTATTTCCCCGTTATTAGGGAAATGGATTTCTTGGAAATATCTAAAAAGCGTAGGCTATGCCATCTTCTTTTGCTCCATGGTTTGCGTGCTCGCTTTCTCCGTCCTGCTAGCCTTAAGCATTTTACAGCACGGCGCCGCCTGAACTATTTCTCGTTAAAATAAACAAAAGACTGGGCTTCGGGATTACATCCGATATAACAAAAGCCGATGAAGATCCAATCGGATACAATTTTTTTGCATGTATCCTCGTCAAAGCGTTCTAAAACAGGATACAAAGCTTCTTCGTGACGGAGATAAGCGTCAAATAATGTGGCAAATTTCAATAAATGGACAGGGATGGAGGAAACATCCGCATCCAGCAACGCATCCAATTCTCCCCAACAGGCATCATTTTCCGCGATGAACGAATCTCCGTTCAAATAGGGATAAAGCACCTTTCTTTTTCGAAAATGAAGGGATAAGGGGCGAAGATAAGGGAGCAATTTAATAAAACCTTTAGGGTCGTCTTTAAGGTGCTTCCTTAAAAAATTCATGGTATCTCCAAGGGCTTCCCCTTCCATTTCCAAGGAACTCGACAAGGTGAGGTTTTCAAAGCAACAGCCGTTTTCACACACTTCAAACATGGTTATAACCTTACTCCAAATGTTCCATTCCTCCAAGGGAGGAGCATTTTTCTAAAGAAAAAGAAAATAAGGCTTGATAAACGTTCCAAAATGCATATCATATGCACGTCGATAAATGTAGAAAGCAATCGCTTCCGGCGATTCGCCAGATTCTCCAAGGTGAGAATTGGCCTGGAAACTACTGAACCAACCTTCAGAAGCCGGATTGCCTTGCCATCCGGCTTTATTGACGTCTTAGGAGGAAATCACCCATAGCTTACATTAACCGAAACGATCGCCATCGCCCCATGAAGCGCTTGGACCCCATCAACGAGAATGTCCGTTACCCCATGGTACAAGTCATCGGACCTAACGGAGAAAACCTCGGGCATATGCCGTCCCGCCGCGCAAATGAGCTCGCCGCCAGTTACGACCTCGACCTCTTCTGTGTTGCCCCAAACGCCAACCCGCCCGTGTGCAAAATCCTCAACTACGGCAAATACCGATTTGAAAAGGAAAAAGCCGAAAAGGAAAACAAGCGTAAATCCAAGGCTGCCGAGCTAAAGGAAATCCAAATCCACATGCAAATTGGCATGCACGACTTGGAGACCAAAGCAAAGAAAGGCCGTCAATTCTTGCAAGATGGTGACAAAGTCAATGTCCGCGTCATCCTCAAAGGCCGTGAAATGGCCCACAAGGAACTCGGCGAGGAATTGCTTACAAAATTCTTGGAAATGTTAAGCGTTGAAGGATTGACCACCTTCGTCGAAAAGAAGCCCGATTGGGATGGCAAATGCTACTCCTGCATCGTCGCACCGAAAGGCAAACAAAAATAAAGGAGAAATTTATGCCGAAGATGAAAACGAATCGCTCCCTTGCCAAGAGAGTGAAAGTGACCGGAAACGGTAAACTCAAATACGTCCACGCGTATAAAGGCCACCATGCCCCTTACAAAACCGCGAAGCAATGCCGTCAGCTCCGCCGTGCTGGCATGATCGACAAAACCGACTACAAGCGCATCCGCTTCATGATCGTCAAGTAATTAGGAGGAAGAACGAACAATGGCTAGAGTCAAAGGTGGCACCGTTACCCGTGCCCGTCGCAAGAAGATCTTGAAAGCCGCTGAAGGTTATTTCGGCTCCAAGCACCTTCTCTTCAAAACCGCCAAAGAGCAAGTTTGCCACTCGCTCCGTTATGCGTACAATTCCCGTCGCCTTGTCAAGCGCGACTACCGCAAGCTTTGGATCAAGCGTATCAACGCTGCTTGCCGTCTCAATGGAATCTCTTATTCCAAATTCATGGGTGGCTTGAAGAAAGCCAACATCGAAATCAACCGTAAGATGCTTTCCGAGATCGCCATCGTCGATCCCAAAGCCTTCACCGGCCTCGTCGAGACCGCGAAGAAAGCGGCTTAATCGAATTCCGATTTAACCAAAAAAGTTCCGAAAAATTCGGAACTTTTTATTTTGCTTACCCAAAACTTATCGGACGAGCTTATACGCCCCGTCAATGGTTAAGATGATTCCAGCTGCAAATAAGCCGTAGTCTGCATATTGACTCGGGACAAAAAGCAAATAGCAGCCCATCAACGCATATAAAGCGACTTCAATCCAGTTGATAACGCGGACAAATTTAGGAGCTTCTTTCTTTTGATCCATCGTAAGGATGATCCAGGCGCCAAAAAGAAGGAAGAATAAGCCCGCGCCATAAAGGCTGATTTCCGAAATCAATTGCCATCCTAATAAGGCCGCTCCCACATAAGCTAGAGTCAAAAACGAAGCAATCCAAAGTCGCAATCGATAAGCCTTCCAATTCCACTTGCTCTTTGCCAAATAATAGAAGGCAATCACCCATAAAAACAGCAAAGCTGCGCTAGCGGAAATCACAACAATCCATGGGAGAGATTCCGGCAGAAAGGTAAATAACAATCCTACGGTGATCATAATCAAAGCCTGAACAAGGCTAGAAGAGATAAAGTCCGGGAACTGACGGAGAGATTTCAATTCGCGAAGGGAGGTTCCAAAGAAAGCGGCAAACCCAAGTTTTTTTACCGGTCCTTTCGTCTTTTTCGGCGCATGGAAATAACCAACCAACAATTTATCCACGGTTCGAATCGGATTTTTTCCTAAGTCCCAAAGGGTTTTCTCCCCGTGACTGGCTAACGCTTGGAAGAAATCGCCGACGAATTTCTTTCTCGAATCCATATCGACATCGATAAGCCAATCCCGAACCACTTGATTCGCCCAAGCGCATTCGGGGTCATAGTCTTGAAGGTAGACGAATTCTCCTTTTTCGATTCGCCAGGAAAGAAAGGCGTGCTGAAAAATCGTGGAAGCATCGCAGTCTACGATATGAACATCTTGAAAAGGCATCTTAAAAATCTGCCCCACAACGTCATATCCTGGATTTAAGCAAGTGGTCACGGGATTTAAATAACCCATATCGGGCTTGCCAAAGACTTCTTCGCATAGTCCTGGGGAATCGAGTAGATAAAGGTGTTTTAGTAAGTTACGATCTTCTAAAGGCAATTTTGAAGCGGCATATAAAGCTAAATTCCCGCCTTTACTATGGCCCACGATATAAAGGGGCTTTCCTAGTTTTGCTAATTTTGTAGCAAATTCCGCGGCTTTTCTCTGGGCGGGAACATCTTGAAAGCTTAATTCAAAATTTTCTTTCCATCCGACGATCGTTTCATCCGTTCCTCGATAAGAAGCAACCAATTCGCCGGTTTCTAGTTCAAATCCTAGGCCTGCGAATTGAATGTTGGCTTTCGGATCGGTGATATCTTCATAATCTACAAGATGCATCGATCCATAACGAGAGGAGGAACAAACCGCTTGGAGCAAAGCCAAATAATCTTTCTTTCGTTGGGTGCCATCCATCGTCGCAATAACGGGGTCTTTCCCCTTCTTCATCAATAGGTCATACGCTTCCTTTAAGGTGGGGGAATCTTCTAAACGAATCGAATCGCCAAACCGCACATAAGAAAGGAAAGCCAAAACGACGGAATCGACGAGATTAAAGGGTTTTGACGAATAGGATTCATCCCCTTTCCATTCTACGTAATCGATTAAATGTCCCATGCCCAATTCCTCCCGATAGACTTATTTAAAATGCTCAATCCCATTTTTCAAGCGTTTTAACCCTTCAAGCAATACTTTCTTCGGATAAGCAAGATTCATCCTTAGATATCCTTCTCCTCCTAAGCCATATTCGCTCCCAGGGTTGAGGCCAACACGAGCATCTTTTTGAAGGAATTCGCATAGTCTTTTCGAGTCCTTGCATACTTTAGAAGCATCAATCCATAGCAAATAAGTGGCTTCTCCTCGAATGGCTTTTAATCCCAGTATATTTTCTTCAATATAATCTTCCGCCATACGACGGTTAGAGAATAATACCTTCTTAGCCTCTTCTAGCCATGCTTCTCCTCGGTTCCAGGCCGCTTCTGCTGCAAGGCAAGAAAAGACATTAGGCTCCCCAACTTCATCTTGATTAATTTGAACGCGAATTTTTTCCCGTAATAAGGGATTTTTAACCACGACACAGGCGGTTTGAATCCCGGCTAAATTGAAGCATTTGGTAGGCGAAGTGGCCATCACCCCAACTTCTTCCGCCTCAGGGCAAGAAGAAAAGAAAGGACAATAAGATTGACCAGGTTCTACAATTTCTCCATGGATTTCATCGCTTAAAATCATTACGCCATATTTCTTCGCTAGACGAGCAAGGCGTGCGAGATCTTCTTTTTTCCAGATAATCCCGATGGGGTTCTGAGGATTGCAAAATAAGCACAACGAAGTCGAAGGAAGAGCAAACGCTTCTTCGATTTTTTTAAAATCTAGCGCAAGCCCTCCCTCGTTCTTAAGGAGGGGGACCATCAAGGTTTTTCGTCCATTATTTTCGATCGAATGGAAGAAAATATTATAAACAGGGGTAATCGTAACCACATTGTCCCCTACCTTACTAAAGCAACGCACGGAACAAGATAATGCCGGGACCACCCCGGTAATGAAGGTCATTTCTTCTTTTTGAATTTCTAAGCCATGACGACGTTGAAAGAAGGAAATATAACTTTGATACCAAGAATCCTTGGGTTCCACATATCCAAAAATCCCTTCTGAAGCTCTTTTTTTCACCGCTTCTAGAACCGCAGGGCAGGTAGCAAAATCCATGTCGGCGATGCTTAAAGGCAATACTCCTAATGGAACGTCGTATTTCAACGAATCTGAATTTTCTCGAACAAAAATGGTTTCAAAATCAAAGTTACTCATCCACGATTATCTCCGTTTTGCTCGAATCTAAGGAAGGGTCATCGCGAATGATTTCCTTGCACCCTTTGCAATGGATGCGCCCGGAAATCGGGTTTTTAATGGACTCTAGGGGAGTAGAGATATCAACATCTAAGTGAGAACAATATTCAAAGGCGCGGTCGGCTTCTACCTCACAATCCACCATCTTCAACCCATTGATATAGCAAAATCCCTGTAAGGATTTGATTTTGCAACGAACCAAGGTGATGTTGGAACTATTCCAACCAAAATATTCCCCTTCGATGCAGGAGTCATAAATCGCGACGTTTTTGCAGTTCCAAAAGGCATCCTTGGTTAAAAGGCTGCTACGAGATATCTTTAAATTTTCTCCATGATCAAAGGCATAATTGCCTTGAAGGGATAAGTTTTCAATTTGTATATTCCTCGAACCCATCCCAAAATAATCGCCTTGCTGGACTTTCACGTTTTTTAGCTCAACGTCTTCATTCCACCACAAAGTTTCTAACGCGTGGGGAAAAGAAGAATTTTCAATAAGGATTCTTTCGCATTTGCGAAAGCCTTTCGGGGCTTCATATCGGCAAGAAGAAAGCGTTACGTCTTGGCTATACCAAATGCCCGCGCGGGCTTGAGAGGAAAAGAAACAACCCTCGATTTTTAAATTTTTTCCATACCAAAGGGGATATTTCCAATCAAAGGTAGAACGAAGGCAGAATAGATTTTCGCCTTCTTTTAAGGGAGATTCCCCATTATCGAAAAGGCATTCTTCCAAAAGCAAATCCTTTTGTTGGAATAAGGCGCGTTCGCCTTCGAAATGCTCTTTCAATCGTTTCTGCATCTTATTGCCCTTCTTTAAGGAGTTCTTCTCCATTTTTCAAATAAATGGAGGTGTAGGAATTGACGCATTCGTCCACCAAACTCTTCCAATCGAATTGGGATTCGTAATAATAGCAATCATCCAGTTGTGGCTTGGTTTTGGGGCGTTTCGGTTTAAAGATCGTGCAGCAATCTTCATAGGGACGGATGGAGATTTCGTAGGTCCCAATTCGTTTTGCCGTGTCGATGATGGAGACTTTATCCGAAGTTGCCAAAGGACGAAGGATCGGGAAATTCGTCACTTCATTAATGACCTGCATGGATTCGAGAGTTTGCGAGGCGACTTGGCCCACAGATTCCCCGGTAGCCAAGGCTTGGCATCCCTCTTTTTTTGCCACTTCCACGGCGATTCGAAGCATCATTCTTCGCATGATAGTAATGCAATAAGGCTCGGAAACATGGGCATAAATCGCTTCTTGGAGCTTGGTGAAGGGAATGATATTCAGCTTGAAGGAAGGCTGATAATCATTCAGGTCTTTTAATAGGTCTTTTAGCTTATCAATCACCGCCATCTGGGTATAAGGAGGCGAAGCAAAGTGGATGGTTTCGACCTTAATGCCCCGACGAATGAGTTCGAACGTCGCAACAGGAGAATCGATGCCACCACTAAGAAGCATCATAACTTTGCCGTTCATTCCCAAAGGATATCCGCCTAATCCCGGATAATCGTGGCAAGAAAGATAAGCGCCTTCTTGACGGATATCGATTTTAATCCGCGCATCGAAATGATGGAGGTCTACCGTCCACGAGGAATGATCCAAAATATGGTCGGCCAAAAGGCAAGTTAATTCATAACTATGGATCGGGAAGGATTTGTCCGCCCGTTTCACATCGATTTTAAACGTGCTTCCTTTTTCTTCCTTTAATAAGGCCAAAACTGCTTCTTTTAACGCATCTTCCGTTGGCTCCACTTTGGCCACAAGCGATATCTTTTGAATGCCGGAGACTTCTTGGAGGCGAGCAATAATCGGTTCGGGGTTTTGTCCATTTAACGAAACGTAAAGGTGGTCCCTTCCTCCCCGGGCTTCCGTGCCGGGAAACCGACGTAAAGCCAGCCGGACATTATGGGTTAATTGGTTCACGAAAAGGCGGCGATTGTCCCCCTTCGTGGAGAGCTCGCCATAATGGATCATCAAAGAGTCATAAATCATAAAGGTCGTACCTCATCTAATAAGCATTTTAACGTTTCGACGAATTCATCCAATTCTTTCGCTTCGACTTCGGGAGGAAGGGAGATGCGAATCGAGTTTCCCGCTAAGCGCGAGCAACGCCCCATCGCGGTTAACACTTCACTTACCGGTTCTTTTTTGGAGGAGCAAGCGGAAACACTAGATACATAGAAGCCCTTTTCGCTTAGTCCTTCTACAATCACCGAGGCTTTATGGGAAGAGAGGGAGAAATTAAGAATATAAGGGGAAGCGTAGTCCGGGGTATTCCAGACAATTTCAGAAATGGAAGAGAGTTTGTTCTTTAAATAGGCGGCTCGTTCAGTTTCTTTTTGAAGATT
>SAMEA104315431__coassemble_628_pt1 | contig 23785 bp, 15 predicted proteins | sample SAMEA104315431__metabat2_high_PE_021 | metagenome-assembled genome bin SAMEA104315431 (sample SAMEA104315431) | gut metagenome | biome: Monkey gut; feature: monkey-associated habitat; material: faeces | place: China | collected 2013 | reverse complement strand
ATAAGTTGTTTTGGCTTCCAAAGTCGTTTCGAAGGAAGTGATATTTTCCCCGATTAGACGTCCCGTAAAAACATCGACAACGTCGTAAGCCTTGGGCAAACGAATCGTGCGCTCACCTCCATAGGGCGAATCGATGCAAAGATATGCGTTAGAAGAGAACACAACATCGCTATAAGAATCGTCATAGACATGTCCGCCTTCTTGGAGGAGCAAATTCCGGACAAACATCGCAGGAACATGGCCGATACTAGAGAAAACGGTTGTATACGTTCCCCCGTCTTTGCTAGCAGCTTTCTTATAAGCAAGTCCGATGTCTTCCGAGCCCAGAATATTTCCAAGGGCAACCGCATTGGCGTCCGTTACCTTTGCAACAGGACTTACCTCCGCGATCTCCGACTTACCGTAAGTGAAACCCTTCATGTCTTGAAGCAAGGGATCTTCGCTTTCTGCCATTGACTTGACCGCGGTTCTCGGGGTTCCGGAAACCAAAGACACATCCATATCCACCAAATTCGATATATTGGCCGCGGACATATCCCCTTCATCTCCATAAATTCCCGGTGTCCCACACCAAATGACGCTAGACCCGGATTTGCGAACCTTGTTTTTGATGGCTTCACGCGTTTCCTGGTCAAAGCGGTTCCCGACAATCAAATAAACCTTGTAGTCTTTTTCAAAGCCTTTTTTGAAGTCGCTGGCCAATAGCGTGTCATAGCCGACCCCAATATGGGCAAGGTCTTCTTTTTGACGGCTGAGATTCACCTCAAGTGCGCTATAGGACGCACCGAAGTGATAGGCGTAATCATGAGGCATGTTGTCTTCGATGACAAAAGCGACCTCGTGATTGTTCTCATTGTCCAATTTCCAAGAGTATTCCCACTCTTTCATCATGAGGTAGCAGCAATAATAGATTTCATCGTCGTGATACCAACCACCCGTCATGTCATAAATCCAAGCGGCGGCTCCGGTGATCATCGTGTTGCCCATATCGCGTTTCATCAGATTAATCGTGTCTTCGATGGAATAGGTCTTGCCCCACTCATCCATGGTGGAAGGGTTTTGGTCCGGCATATCGACTTTAACCGTTCGTTCATCGAATTCGGCCATGCAGAGCTTACCAGCGTTGACAATCGAGGTAACCGTTTGCATATACGAATTGCTATATCCAGATTGACGGGTCATATAAGAAATCGGCCCGCAGAAGAAATCGATGGGAAAAGACGGATCCAAGAATTTAGAGAATAAGCTGTTATAAATGCCACTGGACTCGTAGGTCAAAGCATTCGTGATATAGCCTTGATAGGTGCCAGCAAGCCACTTGCCGTCCGAAACTTCTTTCACTACGGAAGAGAACTCGTAAATCGAATTCGTCACCAGCGTGGATTTAAATTCCTGGTAATCCATGACGTTGCGTTGCTTCACCCCATCCAGCAAGGAGGGGTAGGTGCTAGGTTCGCGCTCACCATAGCTAGGAATGGTCGCATTCGAAAGGGTGAGGCTCGAATCGCCCCACGCCTTTTGCAAAGCGGAGTTCGTTTTGTATTTTTCGGTTAAGAATTCGCGGAACGTATTCTGCGCAAGTTTGGAGAAATCCGCACAATTCCCTAACTCCATGCCATATTCTTGCCATTCATAGGTGGCGCCTTGAGCGAATTTCACCGCGAAGATATGGGCCGCATAAGGTTGAGCTTTCATGTGTTCCAAAACCGCGCGGATATAGTCACAAACATCTTTCACCCAACGTTTGGAAGAATAGGAAACGGAATCGGTTCCACCTTTCGCGCTTAAAGCACGTTCTTCCGGATAACGGTTCAGCCACCAAGAAGGAGGATCGCAGCTGATCATGACCATGATTTTGGCTTTAGGCGCGCCAGATAAGGTGGTGTAGATTCGTTCGTCAAACGGCTCGAAATTGTATTTTCCCTCATCCGTCCACGTCGAAGCGCCCGAAATGTTATCAACGACCTTATTGTTTCCCAAGGCAATGAGTTTGACCCCGGCGTCATACATTTTTTGCGCATAGACGGGTTTGAAATAATTGAGGCCGTCGCTTTGCATCCATAGATAAGGGGCGTAGTTCTTTCCGCCAATTTCCAAAATCGTGGAATTGTTTTTCCTTACCACTTTAGATTCATCCAAATGAATTTCAGTCGGAAGGAGGGAAACGTAATGCCCACGGATTTTGTTATCCATGTAGTCATCATTGTTAACAATCTTGATTTTCTCGGTATCAAATTGGAAGAAATAGGACCCTTCTTCCATGTAATCGGGAACATCGACTTCATAGGTCACTTCGTTGGCTTGGTTCGGAACCCACTCTGTCATCGAAGGACCTTGGACTTGACGCAGCGAAGATTGAATCGGCGCATCGTCCAAATCGCTGGAATACTTTCCCCAAAAGGACACGCTTAAATCTAGGGGCTTTTCGATTTTTTCAGCAGGCTTCCAACTAGCCGTAAAGGTCAGAGTATCTCCTAAAACGCATTCGGAGGGCATAGCAATATCGACGAGTTCCAATTCCAATGACGTTGAAGCAAGCGAAACAAAGGGAATCGATCCCCAAGGCATGCAGCCTACCTCGCCAACCACATACGACTTCACCCAAGAAGAATCATCAAAATCGGGTTCAATCCACTCTTCGGCTTCTTCGCCCGTGATGTATTGTTCTTCTAGTTTTCCAGCCGTCTTTGAACATAAGGTTTCTTTATCGGAATAAATCGAGAGGACGCGTCCCGACTCGGTAACGATCGTCGCCTCGAAAAGAAGACCAGAATAATACGTGCCGTTGAAAACTCGAGCGGCTAAGACATTTTTGCCAACCACCAAATCATTGGTTATGTCGATGATGGTAGGCACTGCCCAGCTTCCGCCTCTTCCATAGGCTTTTCCATTCACGAAAGTGAAGCGAACATCATCCGCGGTAAGCTGCAAACTGGCAGAAGCAACTTTTTCCGTCAATTCAAACGTCTTTCGATACCAACGATTCTGATATTGGGCATCCGAGGTAACGTCTTTATCGGGGTACGTGATCCATTTGCCCTGCCATCCAGCCGTTTCGTTGGGGGAATAGGTCATCGTAGCATGTACGTTGTCAATGAAAAGAGATTCACTCGATTGATTTTCAAAAGAAATATAAGTTTTGATTCCTCGCGGCAAGGTGATTTCCACGGATTTTTGTTCCATGGATTCGGTAAGCGTGATTTCTTTCGTGATTTTTTGAATGGATTGATGCGCGCTATCAAAAGTCTCAAAAAGAACTTGGGCCTTTTCCCCTTCTTTGCCCCGGGCATCGAAAGTAAGGGCGTACCCGCATCCGCTTTGAAAACGATTGCACACCGTTTTAGCGGTGCCTTCCGGAAGAATTTCTAGTTCTCCCTCTTCCCTTCCTTTGGCTTGTTTTAAATCCCAATTGGGGAAAGACATGTCCTCTTTAGGGAAGGAGAAGGTTTCATCATAAACATCATCTCCTGTCTTCACGCAGTACAGCGAATCCACGTAAAGATCGGAGCTTCCATATCCCACGACGATATCAACTTTAGCGGAGGCTGCCGTGGATTTGGATTGGAATTCCAAGAAAAATTCCGTCCATTCTGAATAGGTAGAATCCCCATTAAGTCGCGTATAGGGACCTGTGATCGTACGAATGGTAGAACCGCTGCTATCCAAGGTCGTGACATTCAAGGTGAGGCTTACGCCATAAGAATTCTTGCTGCTATAGTAAAAACCCACCCGATAACGTTCTCCCGGCTCGATGGGGAAAGGGTTCTCGTTTTGCAACGTTAACACGACATCATCGTTAGAACGAACAATATGGCCGGATTTAGTTCCGTCTCTAGAAGCTTCGGACGTATAGGCGAATTCCTCAGGAACCGAGGCTTTCCAACCACTCTCCGTCTCAAAGCTATATTCTCCATTAGCCGGGGATGTCGCCCCGGCTTTATCCGCGTCGAAAGTTTCTACACCGCGACGAGTAAGCGTAGGGATTGCATCTTTGGCATTGCCTGCAAAGAGCAGTCCCATCATGACGAGAGGAAATAAGAAACGCTTCATATACGGTATTCCTCCTCTTGCAAGAAATAGTAGGTTTTATAGAGGTCTTCTTCGGGCACTCCCGCATCTTTTAAAGCATGGAAGATCTTGCTTTGCAAAGTAGCACCAGGGAATTTCTTGATTTCAGCCACGTAGAAATCATCAATGGATTTCCGGTATCGAAGCCCAATGTTGGAAAATAACGAGAAGAAATAATCTCGATATAAATCTGCCTCCGAAACACCCAAAAGCCCATTGACCAAATAGGCAATCATACCGGTTCGATCCGTTCCAGCAGTGCAGTGGAAAATAACGGGGTAATTTGATTCATCCGCCAAGGTGTGGAACACCGTTTTTAGAGTTTCCGAGCATTCATCCTTTAGAAAATGGGGACTGTAATTCGCCCAATTAATGGGGGCTTGGATGTATTTAACGCTATTGGAGCCATAACTAAGAACGCTTTTGGTGTTATTCTTTAGTCCACCTACTTCGTTATTTTTTACTTCGCGAAGGTCGATTTCCGTCTTGATGCCCAAACGCGCTGCTTCCTTCCGCCCCTCCACCGAAACCGTGGTTTCGACTTTAGAGGAATTGGAGCGATTGAAAGGCCCACTACGATAAAGCATGCCTTGTTTCACCATGAATTGACCGTCCGAATTACGCCAGCCTCCGCAATCGCGAACGTTGATGACGCCATCCAAATTCAAATTCCTGACCATGCTATTTTCGGTACGGAACCAGAGTTTTTCGCTCGTTGAGGTTTTACCACCAAATGTCGTTTGGACCGAATAATAGTAACGGGTAGCCAATTTGAGGTTATACACATAGGCGTAATTCGTATTTACCGAATAAACCCACGGATTGGATAAATCCTCATTCTCCGAAATGGTTAAGATATAGCTAGGCTTGGCCTTATCCAAAAGCTTTGTCGCCCTCCATTCAACCTTTAAGGCATCTGGACGAGACAGTTCAGCTTCTCCTTTTGCGTATTTCTCAATGCTGTTATTTCCATCTCGCAGATATTTTTCCTGCAAAACGGTATGGAAGCCAAAGGGGCTTTCCACCTGAAACAAATGGAGTCCGGCGGGATTAGGATCACCCTCCTCCATTCCTTCCGCGTAAAAACTCTCTTGTTGGTTCGGGATCAAAGAACCAATCAACAATGGGAGCAGGAGAAATGGGGTTTTATTAACCATGTTTCTTCCCTCTCAAAAGAAGAACAATAGAAATCGCTAACCCTGCTGTAGAAACCGCAAGAATAGAAATGGCAATTGGCAATGCAACCGCCGCAGAGGTCCCTTTGCTTTCCGAATTGGGCCCTTGATCATTAGAAGCATCGGGGGCCGGCGTTTGGCTCGAGGTCCCTTGAGATGCACTACCCGCAGACGCTGAAATGCTTTCTTCCGTTTCGCGAGAAAAAGTTTCCTCGCTGCTAGAAGACTGATCAGGAATTTCAGGAAAAACGAAGGCAAAATTTCCGTAAGGGAATTCATTTTCGCCAAGGTCCCCACTGGAAACGTGTTCCGCTATCGAGTATTTAGCATGCTCTACGCCTTCCTCATCCTTAACGGAAATATTGCGCAAATAGGAGAGCTCGGACGTAAAATTCGAGAATTGCAAACGCAAATCTGTATTTTCCGCAGCAACAAAGGTCCCGGTAACGGTTTCCCAATCATGCGATTGGCCATGATTGGTGATTTGGGCGTTGTTGTAATAGGCGACCCCGTTATAAACGCCTCCCGCAGACGATCCCGAACGAGATTCGTAGGATAACGTGTAAGTTTTGCCAATTTCTAAACCCAGTTGTTCGTTAGAGAAATGAAGTGATCCGCTGGAAACGGCCCCGAATCCGCTATTGCCACCTGCAAAGGCTAACGATCCATCGCTAGACTTGGAACATCCAACCATTCCTTCGTAAGTGAATCCAGAATAGTCGTATGCTTCGAATCCACCATCTACGAAATAATTGAATCCCTGCTCGTCCAGGATTTCAATATCGTCCATCCACCATTCTTGATAGGCGAAAAACTGCATCCAGGTCAATGCACAGTTTCCTTTGGCGTTGGACAAAGTAAAGTCAAATTCATAGGTCGCCCACTCGGGGTGGGAAACGCCGGTCGGGACAATATAGGCATACCAACCGCGTTCCATGGTCGATCCATTGAAATTATCGATGCGAATAGAGAGTCTATTCGATGCGTTTGGGGTGTTTTTTACGCGGAATTTCAATTTGTATTTCGCGTTCATGATTTGTGGAACGTTCCCCAGGTTAATCTTGATGCCAGCATTATTTAAATGAAGGCTTTTCTCCCCGGAAAAAGCATCGTCAGAAAGCCAACTCGATGTCAGTTTCGTCAAACCGCTAGCCTGGTCTTCCGTCGTTTCTGTAAACATGGTATTGAAAAAATAATTAGGAGCTGGCGACCCGCGAACCGAAACGTCGTTCACAAAAAAGTCTCCATACCCTCTCGCGTAAACATTTAAGGTAACCGTCGAACATTCCGTGGAAGTTTGGAAATACCCATATACGTTTTTCCATCCGTTTTGACGGCCTTTCATATCGAAAATCGTGGAATTTACCACCGATCCGTCCGTCTTCTTTTCGGAGGCCTCAAGGATTAAATGGTTTTCTTCATCATCCAAACAATCAGAACGCAAAAACGCTTCTACTTTATAAGAAGTGTTAGGAGAGGCGACAAAAGCGGTCGAATAGGCTTTGAGGATTCCGCCAGCTTGCCTACGATAAAGCTTTAGAGAATTTCCTTTGGATGCATCCTTGTATGCTGCTGCATCTAAATAATCGGTGACAATGGGAGCACCGCCCTCATCAAGAGTGGCGACGTTCCATCCATCGGGTAACGTTGCGGGGGCTTCTTCCGCCTGAACTAACGTCGGATTTTGGGTAATTCCCATTAACGACACGCTAGATAAGGAAAGAAGGGACAAGAGGAGAATCGCTTTTCTTTTCATGGTTCCGTTCCTTTGTGCCATTCATTTTTCCATAAAAGCCCTTACATTACTTGTTAATGCTACGTTAAAAATATTCTTTTTTCCCGTTTTACAAAAAGCAAAAAACTTCAAAGAGCTAGGTTTTCAACAAGATGCGTTTTTGCGATTTATTTCTTTTAAATAAGATAACAGGCCGATTTTTTAATCGATTAAACAAGAATGCATTGAATATTTTGGTTTAATTCCTCCAAAAACCGATCTTCATAAAAATAATGATTTTTCGTTATTTGGTTTTTAGAAGGCGAAACATTCCATTAAAGCCTATTTCGCTTCTTCTTTCGTGGCTTTTTCCACGAAGGTTTTAATGCAATCAAAAGTTTCTTCCGAAATGACGTGTTCGATTTCGCAGCAATCTTTTTCCGCCAAATCCTCCGATACGCCAAGACGCAACAAGCATTCTTTCAAAACGTGATGACGAGCAAGAACTTTTTCCGCTAGTTCACGGCCTTTATCCGTGAGTTTCATGTCGCCATAATCTTTGCGCGTGATAAGGCCGCGATCAATAAGTTCGTGGCCCATTTGATGGACGGCGGGCTTCGAGATGCCAAGCATTTTGGCAACCAAGGTCGTCTCTAATGGTTTCCCTTCTTGCTCGAGCATTAAAAGAGCTTCGCAAAAATCCTCTTGGGAACGGCTATAATCACGCTGAATTTTCATATTTTTATTTTAGAATAAGCAAGGTTAATAATGAAGCGCTTTCTTAGAGGACAACGTCTTGGAAACGGGGTATCATTTCATTCGTGAAAAAATTAATCCTTGTCAGCGGGCCGGCCGGAATCGGGAAATCGACCTGGTCCAAAAACTACGCTTCTTCCCACCCAGAGGAAAAGGTCATCGTGATTGCCGCGGACGAAATTCGCAAATCCATGTGCGGCGGTTACGACAAATTCCCCGAGAACAACAACATGATGCTCGTCTATGACGAAATGATCCGTGTTGCAAAGGAAACGGCTGAAACCCATAAGGACGTGACGATTCTATTTGATACGACGATGCTATACGATGAACGTCGTCTCTACTTCCGCCGCCAACTTCAAGGATTCGATGAATATGAGTTGTTTTTATTAAAACTCCACGATTATAACCAATGTCTAATTCGTAATAAGAAAAGACCCGTGGAGAAATGGGTTCCTGAAGACGTGATTAAGAACATGGTCCGTCGTTACGCCGACCCCTCCCCTTACTGCAAATTGCAATTTGACCACGTCGAAGAAATCTACGTTGACTAAAAACGAGGCTCAAGCGGCCTCGTTTTCTTTTGGCGAACGATAGATAAATTTCTTCCGCGTTACAAAGTTCCACACCATGGTAAACGCCGTTTTCACCACGAACACCGTCGTGAAAGCCCAGAACGTTAGGATATCTTGTTGGAACAGGGTGGAAAAATTGATGCTAAGGATGTTGATGTTCCAGCCACTCCACCGGAGGCAGGTCATATACCCGATGAATTGGAGGATGGCTCCTCCCAATAGGCCGAGAACACTCCAGAAAAGGAATTTTAGATTCCCCTTCCAAGTCTTGGCCGTTTTAGCGTCTTCTTCTTTGACGTTTTGGAAGCCCCATACCCCAGTTAACGCCCATGTAGCAGGCATGGCAATTAACATGCCAAGGATTGAAAGAAGGAATTGAATGAAAAATGCAGCAATGGCATTACCCGCATTACTCTGAACCCAAGAATAAAGGAGGCTCGTGAGAACCATCTCGCTGACATAATCCAAAAGAGTTCCGTAGACTCCGATGACGGCAAAACGGACAATCTCCATGAAAAGAGAATTCTTGTCCCGCCATCCAAGACGAGTTTGTTGTTTCTCCATTATTTCTTTTTAACCACTTTGGTCGACGATTTAACGGGCGCAGACTTCTTCGCCGGCGCCTTGGCTTTAACTTCTGATTTTGCCTTGGGCTCTGGTTTTTTCGCCGCAACCGGCTTTGCCACCTTCACTTCCGGCTTCGTCACTTTTGGTTCGGGTTTGGCTTTGAGTTCTGGCTTAGCAGCAATAACAGGTTTTTCCGCTTTCACCGCTTCTTTCTTATGAACCTGAGTCGTCGCAATGGATCCTTTAGCCTTTCCTTTGGAATTGTGGAAAAGGATCGTTCCTTGTTGATTGGCTCCAAGGGTTTGGCAATAGGTTTCGGCCTCCGCTTTTGTGCTGAAAAGCTTAATAACCGTGTCGCTACCCTGGATGCGGATGGTCCACATGCCGTCCGATTCCCGTTTAGAAACATGATAGACTTTTCTTTTCTCTGCCATAATAAACAACCTCACTTTCTTGTTTATTTTCGCACATTATGATGCTTTTGAATTAGAGAATAGAAGCATATTGCTTCTTTTTTAGCGAAACCAAGTAAAGTCGAACCTTCGATTCGTCCACGTGGAACAGTCGACACACGTTTCGACGGTAGGCGTGTAGCTGCTCAACGTAAGCTGGATCATCGATTTCCGAAGTTTTGTAATCAACGATGGTGTAAACTCCGTCTTTTTCGTAAAGCAAGTCGATATATCCCGTCTTTTTCGTTTCCTCGTCGTAATACCCATACTCCGAGAAAACATTGGCTTGTTGGGCTTCTTTTAATGGCGGCAATTCCAAACGAGCGGCAATGGTCTTTCGATCCCAAACATCCTGAATGAAATCCAAGACCGGATTTTTGAAATCCACGGCTTCCATATAAGCGTGAAGTTTGGTCCCGTATTCAAGCGTTGCCACAGAAACCTCTTCATCCACGAAAGACTTGGATGCCCTCTTGGCAACAACGGGCTGAAATTCCAACGTCTCATCATTGACATACAAAGGACTGATGACGGGCTTCGATGAAGCGTTTTTCTTTAATGGGGCTGGGAAAACCTGGCGATGTCTATCTTCGTAACGGTCTGTTTTGTAGGAAAGAGAGACCACCGATGGAATGCCATCAAAAAGGAGAGCAAAGGGGCGAATACCAAACTGCACGAAATAATCGTGGATCTTCTTTTTATTCTTCGCTTCCGTCGCCGTAATGCCTAAAACAGGACGGAACGTCTCAGCGTCTTCTTCCAAAATGCATTTCCGCATGTTTTGTAACATCATGTTCAAATCGTCGATATTCTCTTCGCCATCTTCACTATCGGAAACGTCATCTGCTTCTTCGTCTTGTTCTTCCAATCCTTCTTCGGATAAGGTGGCAGCCATCTTGGCAAATTCAACTTCTTTCTTTTTTTCTTCCTGGATTCCAACGATACCGCGAGACCCGTTTATATAAGCGTTAGGATAGTATTTAGCCAAATAGAAATTAGCCATCTCTTCTTCGGGCATCGTTTTGAAAATAGATAAATAACGGTCGTAGGCACGGGTCAAAATATCTTGGATTTCGGCATCCAAATATTGGGAAACCCTTTCATCATAATAGGCGCGCTTTAAAGAGGAATAATTGTCTTTTTGCAAATCATCAAAGCCTGAGAATCCGATAAGATTTGGTTGAGTCTGAACCAGAGCAAGATGAGACTGATAAGTATTCAGTTCTTCTTGCGACAAAAGGCCGTTTTGCATCAATTTCGCTGCAAAAGTCCCATCAATTTCTAAATGATGAGGGCATCGATGCATCATGGAATAGACTTCTTCGTTCGAATCCGAATAGACATCATTCCCCACGAGAATGATTTCGTTTTCTGCGCGGGTCAACGCCACATAGAAAAGGCGAACGTGCTCATCGATATCCGGATCTTGTTTCTTCCGGATTTCCTTGGCTATAGTTCCCAAAGTGTCGGTAGATTCCTCAAAGGATTGGCCATCAACAAACACTCCTTCCGGATGGAATTGTTCAAAACGAAATTGAAATCCCAAATCCTCTGAGAAAATAAATGCAGGTAGACTTCTTCCATCTCCTTTGGAAAGGAAATTTCCGGATGAGGGCATATAAACGATTCGATTTTGTAAACCTTTGGATGCGTGAATCGTCATCATATCCACCGCGTCATCAGATTGAACAAGGGTGTCCGAAGCTAGAGACAAGTCATAAAGTTTCACGCTTTGGAACAAATGGACAAAATCAAGAAGCCCCTGCCCTCTTTGTTCTCCTTGAACCGCCATTTGATACAAAGATTCGATTTTTTGGATATTCGCATCTACGTCCCCCATCAAATACAGCCGATCGATCACGTGAAAGCGTTCCAGCAATTCAAGGAAAATAGCGGAAAGGGAGGATTGTCGTAATTTCATCGCCAGATTTTCCATTCTTCGCCAAATGCCGCCTTCAGGATCTTGGGAAGGATTATCAGATCTAAATGGGGCAAGAGGGTTCTCTTTTTGTTTTTCGCTTTGCATCAATAGCTCATGAATGTGGGCATCGGAATATTGATCGCGGAACGCATAGCTTCTCGCAATGGATAAGAAAAGATGCTTGGGGTCTTCCGTTTCAGGTTGGACAAAATATTTCAAAAAGGAAATCAAGGATTGAAGGAACAAGACGGAACGCGTTTCCTGCAAATTCTCCGACTGCTTTTCATTGAGTTTAACGCCAGCCTCGTTAAATGCCTTCCGGAACAAAGAAAATGACTTTTTGGTACGCAGCAAAATAACAAAGTCGCCATAACGGCATGGGCGCATCTTTTTGGCATCCAAATCATAAATAAGGTAGCCTTCGCTTACTTTTTGAATGATATCTTGAAGAATCGCAAAGATTTCCCAATGGACTTGAGCGGGGTCGCAGAAGCGTTTCTTTTTAGCGAAAGGATCGCATTCTCCGTATAGCCGCCAGATGTGAAAATTATCGTCCTGATCCCCTTTTTGTTGTCCTGCCGTCAAGGCTTCCATGGGGTCTAAATAATCGATACATCCATGATCTAACGTCATGTAGTAAGAGCAGACGTAATTAATGTCATCAATGAGAGAGGGTCTCGAACGATAGTTCGTGTTCATGGCAATGACTTGATGGCCCGGGCCTTGTTGATAATCTTTTTGGCGCTTGTGGAACAATTCCACGTTCGAATTTCGGAACGCGTAAATGCTTTGTTTAGCGTCACCTACGCAAAAAAGATGAGCCTGCACCATCTTGCCATCCAGCAAAACCGGCTTCATCAAGCTACCAAGGAACAATTCTTGCGTATCGTTGGTGTCCTGATATTCGTCCACCATGATGTAACGGAACCTTCTTCTCACTTCATCGGCAACATCGTTGTATTGTTGTTCCGTTAGCAGCCGCAAGGACATAGCACTGATGTCAGAAAAGGAAAAGGAATTCGTGGAACGAAGGAAATCATTCATGCGACGCCGTACTTCTTCTTCCATTTCTAGAAGGAGATGCACATCAGGCTGGAAGGAGAATAATTTTTCTTTTTCGCGTTCTCTATCCCCGTGATAAGAGTATCGGGTATATAGACTACCCTGCGTATCCCCGGCGATTTCTTTCAAAATTTTAAAAGCAGCGTCATATTTCTTTTTTGCTTCTTTATCGCCATCTATCACTATTTTCTTGGGTAAAGGCGCCCAATATTTTTCATCCCATTCCCGGAGTTTTTTGGCCATTTCATCATCACTAGAATCGATGAGTTTTACCATGGTTTGACATAGGGAATCCGTGCAGGTTTCTCCAAAAGAAATGGTGTGATAATCCACGGTGAACGCTGCTTCTCTTTCGAAAACTTTCTTCCATTCCGTTAAATCCAAAGAATCCAAATCGGTGATTTCATCAAAATGAGAAAATACAAAATAAGCCCGATGGATGGCTAGAATCGTCTTTTTTCTTAGGTATTCCATTTTTTCATGGAAAAGTTGATCGGCAAATGTATCGGAAAAGAAACGTTCGTCATATTCCGCCAAATACTTTTCTCGATGAAGGGGGGTCATTTTATCGAGTTCATCCTCCATATCAAGAATCATTTTCTTAATGCCATAATCGCTTTTAAGCGTAAATTTTTTTAGGGTGGAAATTAGGCGAGCCCGTTTTTCCGAATCGCTGTAATAATCCTGAATCACCTCATCCACCAATTCGTTCCGTTTGCTTTGATAGGAGGCGTCGTCCATCACGGATAACCGAGGCGAAACGCCTAGACGTGTCGCGTATTTTCCTACTAAATACTGATTAAAAGAATCGAAGGTCTGCACATGGCTAGAAAGCATCTCTAAGGCTAGTTTAGAGACAGCAGGATCCTTTTCCTTAGCAAATCGCCCAACAATTCGGCTTTTCATTTCGTGGGCCGCATTATTGGTAAAGGTCAAAACAAGCAGCTCACTTGGTTTGATTTTTCCTTCTGCAATGATGTCGTAAACGCGTTCGGTTAGAGTTTTGGTTTTGCCGCTTCCCGCACCCGCAGGGATCAGAATATCTTCATAAACGGGAGCTTCAACAGCCGCCTGTTGCATCTTATTAAGACCATTATCTTTCTTTTTCATCTTCTGCCTCCCCTCTTTTTTTATCCTCTTCAAAATGTTTTGCGATTTGTTTCCACACCTTTGGTAAGGAATCAAAATCATTTGCCTTGCGGTAACAAATATCGTGGAAAGAACAACTTGAACACGCTAGATCACCGCTGGATTTCACTGGCTTATGAAGCTGCCTTTGTGTTGGTGCGATGGCAAAATCGCCATTTTCGATACGGTGAATGACATTAAGGCAGGCCCTTTCCGCGTCCTCAACGATTTGGGGCAAAGAGTAATAGGGGTCCCCCATCACTTCTTTTTCTAGACGAAGGGTGTCAGGCATAAAGCGAGGTTTCCCCGCGATGTATTTACCGGTAAATTTGCACTCAGTTTTGTTCTTGCTTGCCTTAAAGGAATCCTCGTCATCGTCAGCAGCAAGCCAAAATCCCTCTTCCTTCAAGGTCAAACCCTTAAAAGCAGATTGACTAAGCACTTTCTTTTCCGATAGCAAATGATTGCCGGCGTCAAAGGCTTGCTTGACGGAGGAAAAATAAATCTGTTGGATTCCGAATCCGCCAAATTTACCTTCCCCGCACAATTCTTTATCTTTTGATTTTTCTAAAGCGGAGTAATAAAGCGGAAGCTGAATCGACTGTCCGGCACATACGTAACGGCAATCGAACTTTTCTGCACCCGTTTTATAGTCAATGATGAAATAATATTTTAGGTCACCACGTTCAAATTGAACGATTTTGTCCACGCGGCCCGAGAACGGATAAACGCCCTTCTCGTCTTGCAAAGTCCAATAGATTTGCTTTTCTGCGAGGGATTTCGAAATATGGGAGCATCCTTTCCACGTCAAGATGCGATCTAAAAGGAGCTTTAAGCCGTCATGGTAAATTTCAATGAGGACGTCGTCCCGCTCCGTCCACGTGTCTCCTTTTTGGTTCAAGCTTTCTCGATATGCCTCCACGCCTTTTAGGAAGGAGGATTCGTAATCAAAGGAGGGCAAGTAAGCCTCTTCCATAATTTTATGAACGAGCTCTCCCAGATAAATAAAGTGATAATCCTGGTCGTCTTCTTTGAGGAATTGCTTTAAATAGAATTGATAAGGACAACGAACATAGGATTCGATACGACTAATGGACCATCTTTTGATTTTCTTGCCTTCATCCCAACCCTTTCCGAGGTTCGTAAAAGTGGGAGAATAGGAAAGGAAGCCATCTTCTTGTGGGTTATGAACAAATTGCGTGTCATATTCATGGGCGGACCAAAGGCTTTTTGCCTCACTGGTGAAACAGCCCTTTTCATTCAAATCCGCCTTAATAACGCGGAATCGCGAAATGGCTTTTCCATCCTCTTTAGCAGGCATGGTGACCTCATTGATAAATGGGGAATCATAGATGGAATCCGATAAGTGTTCCCGAACGCGAGAAAGGAGAATAATGTTTTGAAAACATAGATAATTCCATTTCTTTCTTTTGTCCAGCAAGGTAAGAACATAGCTAGGATTTGCGTGTATTTTCACGAGTTCTGCATCGGAAATAACGTTTTTATCATCATAGGATTGATAGAAGGATCCATCACAAAAATCCATCACATAAACAAGCGAGTTTTTATCAAAATCAAAGGAAGACGTTACCCGAATTCCACGATCTCCGACCATTTCTTTGGAGGCAGTGGAAGAAACAATTTCAAGCAGGTTGGCATACCTTTCTTTTTCTTGGGGGAGAGATGCAATGCCATAAGTTTCGATGATGCGTTTTAATTCAGCCAATTCAGGATTTTCCTTTTCTTCGTCCGTGAAGGAAAAATCACTGGTTTGATAAATTCTAGCCATTTTCTCCGCGACAGCTGGGAGGGAGAGAAGTGGGGTACGGCTAGCGTAAATAACTGGGATGCCAAAGGCGCGGCTCGTTAGATGCAAATAGAAATTGTCGCTTTCGTCCGAAATCAAAATCTTGATGCGGCCCGCCATCTCATCTCTTTGATTTTCCGGGGTTTCGAGTAAACGTTTGCGTATATCGCTGAAGACATAAAAATATTGTTGGAATTTATTGCGAAAGGACAAAACATCGATTCTGTCTGTGGCCGTTTTTTCATCGAAAAAAGGTGGAATTTTAAAGTCTGATAAATGAAGAAGATCAAAGGAAATATTTTTTCTTTGGAGAAGGGACTGGATTTCGCTATCCTCATCCATTTCCAAAAGAAAAATTTTGCATTTCCGCAACATGGCTTTTGCCAAAAGGGGGTCACTAGATTTGTACTCTTCTAACCATCCTGATATTTTTTGAGCTTTTTCATTTTGAGAAGCATCGCAGACGCGAAGGAGTCTCAGCCACTTCTTCGCACCCATATAATCCAGGCCTTTGGACATGAGCCTTTGGATGGCTCCTTCCTTCCAAGAAAAAGACAAAAGGTCTAGGAGTTCTTCACAATCTACCAATTTAAAGCAAGAGAATGGGTTTTCTTTTTTGTACTGAAGCAAAAGGGGCCAATAACAGCGATCCGCAACAATAAGACGTTCTTCCATGTCGTCCCCCCCTTTTCAAAATTATTATGCTCCTTATTTTAGGGGAAGAGCCTCCGGGGGCAAGGTGGGTAGACCCAATTTTTTTCGCCTTTTCGTCAGTGGAAAACGAAAAATGCCTATCGCAACAAAGCAGAAAATGCTTTCTTTATCCATTGGATAAATAAATCTCGTCATTTTTTTCGTTTTCAAAAGTTTTCATAAAGAAAAGGAAGAATCATTGTGTAGACCTCATCCCTATAATCCGTGAAAAGGTAATATTTCAATACTTAAAAATCATGAAAATTATGTACCTATTTTTAAACTTGTTTTCATCTCTTTTTAGATTAAGATACTTGTATCAACGCCGATGAATAGAGCAACCCGGCTAGAGCCGCTTTTATTCATGGCAACAAGGAGTCTCAAACATGTTAGAAGTCATCAAAAGAGATGGGAGCATTCTCCCCTTCGACTTATCGAAAATCAAAAGTGCGATCGAAAGAGCTTTCCGTGCCGAGCACAAGGAATTCACCCCCGATATCATTGAGCTCCTCGCTTTAAGGGCGACGGCCGTTTTCAACACCAAAGTCAAAGACGAAAAAGTCAGCGTTGAAGACATCCAAGACGCCGTTGAAATTGCTTTGATTCAAACGAATTACATCGACGTAGCGAAGTCCTATATGGAATACCGCAACAAACACGCGGCATTGCGTCAAGTTAAGAATACGTCTTTGGACTTCAAAAACGTCGTTGATAACTACCTTCGTATTGCAGACTGGCGCGTGAAAGAAAATTCCACCGTCACCTATTCCGTCGGCGGTTTAATCTTAAGCAACTCCGGTGCAGTCACCGCCAACTATTGGCTCAGCGAAGTCTACGACAAAGAAATCGCCGATGCTCACCGCAACGCCGACATCCACCTTCATGACTTATCCATGCTCACTGGCTATTGTGCTGGTTGGAGCTTAAAACAACTTATTCAGCAAGGATTAGGCGGGGTCACTGGCAAAATCACCTCTAGTCCCGCCAAACACCTTATGACCCTTTGCAACCAAATGGTCAATTTCCTGGGCATCATGCAAAACGAATGGGCCGGCGCTCAGGCGTTCTCTTCCTTCGATACCTATTTGGCCCCGTTTGCCAAGGTTGATCATTTAACCTATAAGGAAGTGAAGCAATGCATCCAATCCTTCATTTATGGCGTGAACACTCCAAGCCGTTGGGGAACTCAGGCCCCCTTCACCAACGTTACCTTGGATTGGACCGTTCCCGATGATTTGAAGAATCTTCCCGCCATCGTTGGTGGCAAAGAGATGCCTTTCACCTATGGCGATTGCAAAGAAGAGATGGATATGATCAACCGTGCTTTCATTGAAGTCATGATTGAAGGCGATGCGAACGGCCGTGGATTCCAATATCCAATTCCGACCTATTCCATCACCAAAGACTTCGATTGGTCGCCCACCGAGAACAATAAGCTCCTCTTCACCATGACCGCCAAATACGGCACCCCCTATTTCTCCAATTACATCAATAGTGACATGAAGCCGAGTGATGTCCGTTCCATGTGCTGCCGTTTGCGTCTCGACTTGCGTGAATTGCGCAAGAAAAGCGGCGGATATTTTGGTTCTGGCGAATCCACGGGATCGATTGGCGTCGTCACGATTAATATGCCACGCATCGCTTATTTGTCCACGAGCAAAGAAGATTTTTATGCTCGTCTTGATCGTTTGATGGATATCTCCGCCCGTTCTCTCAAAATCAAGCGTGAGACCATCACCAAACTTTTGGACGCAGGCTTATATCCCTACACCAAGCATTACCTTGGCTCCTTCAAGAACCACTTCTCCACCATCGGTCTCGTTGGCATGAATGAAACCTGTCTCAACGCCCGTTGGATCCATGAAGACTTAACGCACAAAGCGGCTCAAGACTTCACCGAAGAAGTATTGAATCATATGCGTAATCGCCTCTCTGATTATCAAGAACAATATGGGGATTTGTATAACCTCGAGGCCACGCCAGCCGAATCCACTTCCTTCCGTTTGGCCAAACACGATAAGAAGCGCTACCCGAACATCATCACGGCCTCCAAGGACGAAGGAACTCCCTTCTACACCAATTCCTCGCATTTGCCCGTTGGCTATACCGATGACATCTTTGATGCGCTAGATATCGAAGATCGTTTCCAAACCCTTTATACCTCGGGAACCGTTTTCCATGCGTTCCTTGGCCAAAGATTGCCGGACTGGGAATCCTGCATGAAATTGGTTCGTAAAATCGCCGAGAACTACAAATTGCCGTATTACACCATTTCTCCCACCTATTCCGTTTGTGAGGATCACGGCTATCTCTCCGGTGAACAATGGAAGTGCCCGATTTGTGGAAAAGAAGCCGAAGTCTATTCCCGTATTACGGGTTATTATCGCCCGGTCAAAAACTGGAACGCCGGCAAAACCCAAGAATTCAAGCAAAGAAAGACCTACGACATCAACGAAAGCCAGCAACCCCATCATCATGACGATACATGCTGCTGTGCGGCTCCCAAAGAAGAGAAATCCAGCGGACCCGTCAGCACGTTAATGCTCTTCACTTCTCCTTCTTGCCCGAACTGCAAAATGGCGAAGATGATGTTGGATAAAGCCGGCATTGCCTATGAATGCGTCGATGCTGCCACCCATCTGGAATTAACTCAAAGTTTCGGTATCAAACAAGCTCCGACGTTAGTTGCTCCTGGCACGGATGGATTCACCATCTACGAAAACGCCAGCAACATCAAAGGGTTCATCAACACCCAAAAGAAATAAACATGTTTGACACCATCATCATCGGCTGTGGCCCTAGTGGAATGACGGCCGCCCTCTACTTGCTCCGTGCCAACAAAAGCGTTTTATTGCTGGAAAAAGAAGGGATTGGCGGGCAAATCGCCGAAAGCCCACGCTTAGAGAATTATCCCTCAATTCCTTCAATTTCAGGCAGTGAATTCGCGGACAAATTATTTTCCCAAATCCAAGACCTTGGGGCGGAATTTGAATTCGCGGAAGCCCTTGAAATCCAAAAAGAAAGGGATACGTATATCGTTAAAACGGATGGAGACGCCTATTCCGCTCGATCCATTATCCTAGCAAGCGGTTGTAAACATCGAAAACTAGGGCTTGAGAGAGAAGAAGAATTAACCGGCCACGGCATTTCTTATTGTGCAACCTGTGACGGGGCTTTCTTTAAAGACCAAGGTGTCGTTGTCATCGGCGATGCCAACAGCGCTCTTCAATACGCGATTGCTTTAAGTGAAATCTGCAAGCACGTTCAAATCATGACCCTTTTTGATCGATATTTTGCCGACCCTATCCTTGTGAAACGAGTTCAGGAAAACCCAAAAATTTCCGCCGAGCACGAATGGTCCGCCATTCGGTTCGAAGGGAATAAAGATTTAACGGGAGTGACCTTTCAAAACACCAAAACGAAAGAAATCCAAACCATTCCTTGCCAAGGATGTTTCATCGCGATTGGTCAAATCCCCCATAACGACGCCTACGCTTCTCTAGTAGATTTAGACCATGGCTTCATCGTTACGGACGAAAATATGACGACGAAAACACCGGGTTTATTTGCCTGTGGAGATACCCGTGTCAAAAAGGTTCGCCAAGTTGCAACGGCGATAGGCGATGGGGCAAATGCCGCCATGAGTTGTCTTGCTTATTTGTCCTCACTCATAGCCGCGTAGAGACACTTCTTCCACATCATCGCGGAGAATAGAAACAAACTTCTCCGCTTTTTCTTTGCTAATGGGGTGGAAGCCGTGTTCCAAACACCCCACTCGATCTTCATATTTTTGCAAGTAATATCGTTTGGCGCCATGAATCCATTGCCCTATGGCCCGAATCGCTTCTTCATCGTGGAATTCCTCCATGATGGTGGTGCGGAATTCGTAACCGATGCCACTATTTTGCAGCAATTTAATAGAACGATCGATGGATAATAAATCGATAGACGTCCCTGCTGTTTTTGGATAATTCACAGGAGAATTCTTGATATCCATGGCGATATAATCCACCAATTTCTCTTGAATAAGTTTTTCTAATAAATCCGGTTTCCAACCATTGGAATCCAGCTTAACTACATAACCAAGTGCTTTAATTTGACGTAATTTGTCTTCCAAATCAGGAAGTAGGGTCGGTTCCCCTCCGGAGATGCAAACCGCCTCCAAAACACCTTGTCGTTTCTTAAGGTAATCCAAAATCTGCGACCAGGGAATTTTGGGAGCGTTAGTTGGATGAAGCACTAGTTCGCCGTTATGACAGAAAGGGCAGCGAAAAGGGCAACCAGCCACGAAAAGCGTCGTCGTTAAACGATGGTCAAAATCAACAAGCGAAAGTTTCTCCCAACCAGAAAAATCCATATACGTCCCTTTTATTTCACCGTAATGATGCGTCCTTCTTTTCTTGGGGCAGCTTGAGGTTTTGTCCCTTTGGCATAGCCTAATGCAAGGTGGCCAATTCCTTCCCATTCGCCTTCTAGACCCCATTCTTTAAGCCAAATTTCTCCTTGCTCGGTCTCGAATTCTTCTTTGGTACGATGAATCCAGCAAGAACCAAGCCCCACCGCATCCGCGGCAAGCATCAGATTTCCCGTAACAAGGCTTCCATCGTAAACATGGGTGGAAATGTTTTTATTCGCCAAAACAATCAAAATAACGGGCGCGCCATAGAAAGGATCAAAATCCGTGGGCCACCCGCCAATTTTTGCATTCAATTCTCGAATTTCTTTTCCCAATTTTTTATTGTCAATTTGCACAATGACGGTGCCTTGGGTGCCTCGCCCACTGGCAGCGTATAGTCCCGCTTCCATCACTTCATCAATGAGATTTTGATCCGGAATCCGTTCTTCAAAGCAACGAACGCTACGACGTTTTTGTATCGCTTCTAATACTCTATTTTCCATCTATCTTAACCTCTAAAAAAAGTATAGCACGCGGGCAAAATTTGCCTTAATTAATTTCGTCCACTAGAATATTAAGGATTCGTCGGAGGGCAAAACGTCGGAACGTTTCAGCCGGATAAGACGCTTGGGTGCGCCCAAGAAAGCCGTTCGGAGGTTTTTTACTATGAACAAAATTAAGTTATCAGACCATTTCACTTTCCGCCGCATTTTGCTGGCCGTTTTGCCCTCTGTAACTATGATGGTTTTTTCGTCCATTTATAGCATTGTTGACGGTCTTTTCATTGCTGAATTTGTCGGAGCAGACGCTTTTTCCGGTATTAATCTTGCCTGGCCTTTTATTGCGATTCTATGGGCCATCGGATTCATGATGGGCAGTGGAGGCAGCGCGCTAGTAGGGAAAACGCTAGGAGAAGGCGATTCCAAGAAAGCAAACGAGATTTTTTCGCTAGTAATTTATTCTACGGCCGCCTTAAGCATCCTTGTTTCTCTTGTTGGCTACTTTGCCATGGAGCCCTTAATCCGTTGGATGGCCAGTTTATCAAACGATAACACGGAAGGCATGGTTCAAAACGCTTTGACCTATGGTCATATCCTGGCCATCTTCTTGCCTTTTGCCATGTTACAAAACGTATTTCAATCCTTCTTCGTCACCGCAGAAAAACCAATAACCGGATTCTTATTCATTCTGTTTGGCGGACTGACCAACATCATTCTCGACGCGGTCTTTATCGCGGGGTTGCATTGGGGGATTGAAGGCGCTGCATGTGGAACCATCATTGGGCAAGTAGTCGCAGGCATCGGGCCCATCTTCTATTTCTTGGTTAGAAAAGATTTGCGTTTACGCCTCGGCAAAACCCATTTCGATATCAAAGCTCTAGTCAAAACTTGCACCAACGGAATCAGCGAATTCGTTTCTAGCATCGCGGGATCGATTGTTGGGGTTTGCTATAACGCTCAACTTCTCGCTTATATTGGGCCTAAAGGGGTTTCCGCCTATGGCGTCATCATGTATATGGCCTATGTCTTTTCCGCTATTTTCATGGGTTATTCCATTGGAATATCTCCTATCGTCAGTTACCACTATGGAGCAGAAAACAAAAAAGAGCTCCATGGGCTCCTGGTGAAATCCTTAATCATCATCACAATCGCGAGTTTGGCCATGTTTGGCCTGTCCCAAGGCATCGGCCCTCTGTTTGCTAGGGCATTCTGCGAAGGAGACGCCGAATTGCTTCAAATCACAAATGTGTCCATCCGAATCTATAGCTTCGTTTTCTTGGTTTGTGGGTTTTCCATCTTTGGTTCGGGCTTCTTTACCGCGCTGAATAACGGATTGATTTCTGCCATTATTTCGCTTGTTCGGGCCTTGGTTTTTGAACTCGTACTCGTTTGGACGTTCCCCCTAATTTGGGGCGTAACGGGAATTTGGGTTTCCGCTCCCTGCGCCGAGATCGCTTCGGCTATTTTGACCTCTTGCTGCTTCCTAATCGGATGGAAGAAATACGGTTATTGATTCCTCTTATTTCGCAAAATCCGTTTTAATCGCTTCTTCTACGTCTTTGCATACCGGCTGCAATTTGCAGACATGGCAATCCATTTTGACGTCGCGAAGCAAATGATCTAAGGCCTTGGTTCGTTCATCCACTTGTTCGCTAATCACGCGAAGTTCTTCAAACGGAAAAGAGGGGTCCGTCACAAAAACAACGGACACCTTTTTAATTAAAGGCATTTCGCGATACGCGTTTAAAAGCAAGGAACCATAGGCATCGAAATCAAAACCCTTTTTAAGGGCTTCCTTTCCAATCCGCAGCGTTTCCTTTTTCTCCAAAGGAGAGATTCGTGTCATTACTCCTTCCGCCCGAACCCGATAACGGATCGCATCCACGCGGCGGAGATTTTGAAATAGGGCTTCCTTGGTATCGCCTAGCTTGCTCTCGTCCACTTCCACGAAAACCATTTTGGCGTAAGGCCCGTTTTGATGAAGGGATTGGATAGGGTCGCCAACAAGCAATAAGGAATCATTAGGAATCAACCCTTCCGTGCTAGTGACAAAAAGAGAAGAAATCCCCGAATGGCGATCGGAGCCTAGTTCAAAAGCCGTATCCGATTTAAAAAGCATAGGATCGCTAGATGGAATCGGCCATGGTACAGGAAAAAGAAGGGGCCGCGCAGCAAAGCTAGACAGCAGCCCCTTAGCTTTTAACGTTAAGGAATCAAAGATTTCCATTAAACCTTGCGCTTCTTGTTTTTGGATTTCTTATCCGCTCTTGCTAGCAAGAAGTCTTGCATGTGCGCAAGAAGTTTCATGTCGATATTGAAGAAATAAACGAAGAAGAGGAATCCGAACAAAATCAAAATGGCGCCTAAAACCGTTAAGACGATGCCAGCCCAAAGGGGCAAGCCCATCCCGATGAATAGAACCCAAATAAGGACAATCAATGTCGTGCCGATAATCATAGTCTCTCCTTATTCCGCCAATCCTTTTTGACGAGCGAATTCCGCCGCGCCTAGCGCACCCATAAGTTGAGGATCGATAGGAAGTTGAATCACTTTGAGGTGCAAAACCTTTTCGATGGCTGCTTTCAAGCCAGCGTTTTTCGCGCATCCGCCTGTTAATGTAATGGAATCCACCGCGCCCGCTTTTTTCGCCATCACGAAGCAACGTTTGGCAACGGAGAATTCGATGCCAGCAGCAATCTCATCCATCGGTTTTCCTTCGCCAACAAGAGAAATGACCTCCGATTCCGCGAAGACGGTGCATTGAGCCGTGATCGGAATGATGTTTTTGGCCGAAAGAGACAAGTTGGAAAAGGAATCCAAATCCATCTCAAAAGCGCGGGCCATCGCTTCAAAGAAACGCCCCGTGCCGGCCGCGCATTTATCGTTCATCGCGAAATTCAACACGGTGCCGTCCTTGTCTACGGCAATGCCTTTAACGTCCTGCCCGCCGATATCAATGATGGCTTTCACA
>SAMEA104315431__coassemble_589_pt1 | contig 25348 bp, 25 predicted proteins | sample SAMEA104315431__metabat2_high_PE_021 | metagenome-assembled genome bin SAMEA104315431 (sample SAMEA104315431) | gut metagenome | biome: Monkey gut; feature: monkey-associated habitat; material: faeces | place: China | collected 2013 | reverse complement strand
AAGGGGCTGTTAAGAAATGAAAAATCTTAACAGCTCTTTTTCTTTTGTAAAAAAGGCCCGTTTTTAGCGAAAAAACGAGCTTAATGTACAATGTTCTTGCTTAAGGAGGTATTGTACATGCCTTATTTTACTATTGAAAAAACCTTTTTGTTCCCCTCCTTCGACATTTCCTTTGAGGAAAGGCAAAAACTAAACGCGTTTTTGGAAATTTTGGAGAATTCCGGAATAGGGCCAATAATAGAGGAATGCACAAAGAAGGGCTGCCGCGCGGGAAGGAAGCCCTATAACCCCCATCGCCTGCTCGCCTCCATAATCTACGGCTTCGCCAAGCATTCCGGAAGCGTCAGGAAAATCGAGGAAAGCCTGAATTTCGACCTGCGCTTCATTTATCTGATGGAGCAGGGCAGGCCGTCCTACGCCACGATATCCACGTTTCTTAACAACGTAGTTGTTCCCAACCAGCAAAAGATATTCTCGAAGATAATCGCCTCGGTCATACGCCGCTTCGGCGTAAACATAGACGACGTGTTTTTGGACGGCACGAAATTCGAGGCGAACGCCAATAAGTTCAAATTCGTGTGGAGGCCGACGACCCTCCACGGAAAGCTGAACCTGAAGGTCAGGGAATTGCTCGGCGGCTACATTCGGCTGCCCGATTCAAAAAACAGCTTCACGTCGAAGGAGATAGGCGAGCACCTGAATTCGCTGATCGAGGCGGCGAAGGCGAAGGGGGTCGATTTGGCGGCGAAGCGCGGGAGGGGGCGCCCGGCGCCGCCCATAATCAAGGACATCGACAAGCTCAAGGGATACCTCGGCAAAGCCCTCGATTACGAGGAAAAGGAGGAGATATGCGGCGAGAGGAACTCCTATTACAAGACGGACAAAGACGCCACGGCGATGTGCCTGAAGGAGGATTATTATTCCGGCCTCGGGAGCAACATGCACGCCGGCTACAACGTTCAGCTCATGGTCAGCAAGGGTTTAATCGTCGCCTATTACGTCGGTCAGGAGCGCAACGACTTCTACGAATTCATACCGGCGATCGAGGCTTTTCGCGAAAATTACGGATTCTACCCCAAAAGGCTGTGCGCCGACGCGGGCTACGGGTCGCTTTCAAATTACCGGTACCTGAAAGAGCACGGCATCGGAAACTTCGTAAAATACGGCATGTGGAGGCAGGACGTGTCCGGCAGAAGCTTCGATTGCTACAGATTCGACGGCGAACACCAATTGGTTTGCCTCAACGGCAAAACCGCGAGGGAGGAAAGCTGCTACAACGGCAGGCACCCCAGGGCCAAAAGCAACAAATACTACATCGTCGACAATTGCCGCAGGTGCAAATACAAAGCGCTGTGCTTCGCTCCAGTCAAAAACAAGAAGGCGTCCGCCAGGGTTTTCGAAGCCAACGAGGAAATGTATCTGCACAAGAAAGAGGCCAGGGAGAACCTCCTGTCGATAAAGGGCATAGAGATGAGGGTCAACAGAAGCTCGCAAGTCGAAGGCGCGTTCGGGGTCATCAAGCAGGACATGGACTATGAAAGGGTAAGGAGGAGGGGACTGGAAAAGGTATCCGCCGAGATCATGCTCGTTTCTCTCGGCTATGTCTTCAGGAAGGTTTTCGGCCTTCTGTCCGGAAAGGGGAGCATCGATTATTGGTCGGCCCCCGAGGCTTTGGCGCCGGAGAAGATTCCCGAATTAAACATGAGCAAGATATTGCTTAAAAAGAAGAGGGCGAAAGGCAGAAACGAAGCATTGAGAAAATCCTATAAGAGACCAAAAAGAAAGAAGCGAGGCATTTCTTAACAACGTAGTTGTTATCAAAAAAGAGGCAAACAAAAAAGGACTGTTAAGATTTTTCATTTCTTAACAGCCCCTTTTCACTCGCTCGACGTTGCGCGTCGGCTCAGACAAAAAAGGCTTGATAACATTGTATCAAACCCATGCTTTCTTTATGGTGCCGACTGGGGGAATCGAACCTCTAACCTACGCATTACGAATGCGTTGCTCTGCCAATTGAGCTAAGTCGGCGCGGTAAAAACTATACCGATTTGCTTCGCGTAGTTCAAGACCCCAAAATAAACTGTGCGGATTCTATTTGTGAAGTCCGTTCCTGCGTTTGAAACGGAATTAAGCCCCGTAATATAAAATGTCCACCGTTTCCCAGCTACAAGAAATGGAGGACACATAATGCTACCACATTGGAAACACCGCCTCCTAGGGCAGCGCTTTTGCAGAATTAAATCCGACGAAGACGTTCCAACGTGAAATTCACGGACAAGGACATCAAAACCTCAGAACCCGGCAATAAGAACAGCGAAAGAAAAACCATCCAATCAAATACCGTTGCATATCCAAAGATATCTATCGACAAAACCGCAATGTAAAAAGCGTGGCTCAGCGTCAGCATCGATGTAAATAGAATGCCGTAGATACGAAGCTTTTTAAAATTGTCGGTAAGTCCACGCATATAGCGACGAGAATTCAAGTAGAAACATACCCCCACATATATCTGCCCAGCAATAAAGGCAACCTGTAAAAAAGTGAGGGCAATCACAGCAGGATTCATCGTCATGATGTTTGCAATGCAGGCAATCACTCGAACAAAGCAGGAAAGGATTTGATCCGCAACAATCAAGAAAACGAACATCAAAATACCCTGATAGGCATAAGAATCGTTAGTGATATTGCAGAAGAAAATCGTCGCATAAGCAACGAAAACAACGATCATGTTCCAAACGCTGAATTCATCTTGCGTAAAGAAGGCGATTCCCGATTGGACAAGGCCCATAATGTAATAAGTAAAGAAGGCGATTAACGCCAAGGAAGCAAAACTAATAGCCAAGATTTTGTTTTTATACAATTTAAAAAACCGACGAAATTCCATACCTCATTATTCTAATGATGCCCCCTCCATAAGAAAAGGAATATCATTTCCCCATGGTTAAGCCAGTATTTACGTTTGGTCTCCCGTCGGATGCCAAGGCACTACGAGAAGAGGTCTTTGTCCAGGAACAGGGTTTTCAAAATGAATTTGGGCCCGAGGATGACCGTTGTTGGAGTCTCGTCCTTTATCTTGATGATCGTCCTATTGCCACGGGGCGAATTTTAGAAATCGACCCAGAAACCTATCAAATCGGAAGAGTCGCGGTGAAAAAAGAATTCCGTGGGAAAACAGTCGGGACTGCTATTTTAAAATTCCTCACCACCAAAGCTCGGACATTAGGAGCCAGGAAAATGGTTTTAAACGCCCAATTGGACAAGCTCTCCTTTTACGAAAAAGCGGGATTTGTCGTCTGTAACGACGGTTTGATCAATTTTGATGAGGGGAGGCCTCATGTTTGGATGGAGAAGATCCTGGTTCGTCCGAAGAAAAAGAGAAAAGGGTTTTAACGAGCAAATTAGGATGATCTTCTGGCAGATGGCATTTAAGCACGCCGTCGCGATAAGCGGCAGCCTGATAAAATTTCGGACCAGAAATTCCTAAGTAATAAGTTTCTCTTTGGAACGCGATTCCAAACGGGGGTTTTTGGAGGTCGATCCCTTTCGTGCCAAGACGAATAACAGGCGCCTGGGATTCAGGAATTTCGGTATCCCCGATAGCAAAAACAAACGCTTGGCCTAAAATCGAAATTTCGCAAAACTCGTCCTCACGTAAAGTTTTCATTCCCTCGTTTTTGAGGAACAACGCATACACGTCCCGCCCCTTTTCTTGAAAGCCAACGCCAAAAACAACGGAGGAATTCTCCGATAATTTACGCAAGGACTTTAGGGATTCTTCCCAATCCTTCTCCTGAAAACGGCGTAATGGAAATAAAACCATAGCCGCATCGCTCTTCTTCTCCACCATATGAAGGTAACTTGCAATATTTAGGAAGGCACTAACGGCATCGGTTTCTAATTCGGTAGCGCACAAAGCAATTTTCATCCTCGGGATTATAGTCTTGAAAAGGCTTTCATGATAGTGGCACTAACCATAGAAGCAGAAAAGCGTATAATTCGGGTTTCGGAGGCATGTTATGCTGAATTTTCTTTCGTTATCTCTTTCCGGAACCACGGATCCATTTGCCGGGAAGTTCTATTTGATCCTTTTGCCACTAGGTCTAATCCTTCTATTTGGCAAAGTGTTTTCCCTCATTATGGGCAAACTCAAAGTGCCCGAAGTCGTGGGTTATCTTTTGGGCGGTCTCGCCGTTGGGCTCTTCTACTTCATCCCCTCCGACAAGAACTTCATTTTGAATTCTACCACCACCAATGGAATCAATGATTTGGCCAAAATCGGCGTGGTCATGATCCTATTCTCCGCCGGTGTTGAAACCAATCTTCAAACCATTCGCAAGCAAGGTTTGGCTTCGATTGTCATCACAAGCCTTGGCGTCCTGTTTCCCTTAGGCTTAGGTTTTCTAACCGCGTTCATGTTCCGCGTCTACGGCAACATGGACCAAGGCTTCTATCAAACCCTTAACGAAAGCGGCATTAATCCTATTTATAGTGATATTTATTACGGCGTGATTCTAACTGCCACCAGCGTTTCTATCACCGTTGCCACCTTAAAAGAACTCGGCAAATTGAACGGGGACGTGGGTACCGCGCTCGTTTCAGCCGCCATTCTCGACGACGTCATCGGCATCATTCTTTTGTCCGTGATTTTGTCCTTGTCGGGCGGAGGCGAAGCGTCCGAATTCTGGGTTATCCCAACAGGAGAAGGCTCTTTAAGCGTTTTGTGGCTCATTCTCATCATGGCCGCTTTCTTTGCGATTTCCATTGGTATGGGTATTGGACTACATAAACTCTTTGACTGGATGGGCAAAAAATGGCCCCACCACCGTCGCATTCCGATGTTCTCTTTGGCCTTCTGCTTCTTATGGGCATTTTTGGCTGAGGTATTCCATATCGCGGATATCACGGGAGCCTACATTGCTGGTTTGATTCTCTCTAATACTTCCGCCGCTCATTATATCGATCATCGTACCGATACCACGATGAACGTGATTTTCACTCCGGTCTTCTTCGCTTCGGTCGCTTTGAAAATGTACCAGGCGTTTGGATTAGACGGCAGCGGGTCTGCGGTTTCTGGATTCGATCCGATGTTCCTAGTCTTCGGATTTGTTTGGGTCGTCGTCGGCTTAGCCGGCAAATTCTTGGGTGCAGGATGCGGTGGATTGCTTACCAAGTTCCACATCAAAGACAGCGCGGCTATCGGCTTAGGCATGATGGCCCGTGCCGAAGTCTTGATTGTTACCGCCCAAGAAGGTGTGGATAACGGTCTTGTGAATTCCAACATCATTCCGTTCACGCTTGGACTCATTATCGTTAGTTCCTTCATCGTTCCGATTTTGTTACGTGTTCTTTATAAAAACGAAAAGCCAGGTAGCGGTTCTACGCCAAACCAAGTTCAGCAAGCCTAAGCTAATAACAACAAAAAGAAGGGGGACATCCCCCTCTTTTTTGATAAATATGCTCCTTGCTTATTGTTTGGAGAAGACAGCAGCCAAGGCCTCTTCGTCAAATTCTTCTTTTTGTTTTCTACCAATGGGTTTTCCTGCGTTTGCTTGGTTCAATTGATCAGAGAAGACGCAGGCCAAAACATCAATGGCCAAGTTTTCTACCCCGTCATTATTGACGATTAAGTCCGCATACATGGAGGAGGGCTTTACGATTTCGTCATACATCGGCTGAACCGTGTGGAAATATTGATTTACAATGCTTTCGTAGGTTCTTCCTCTTTCCTTGGAGTCGCGAATCATGCGACGAAGAAAACGTCTTTCCGCGCCGGCATCAATAAAGACGCGGAGATCCGCCAGTTCTCTTACATTTTTATCCACCAACGCCATAATCCCTTCCACAATAATCAGGTTCTTGGGTTCCACATATTCTTCTTTATCCGCACGGGAATGGGCTACGAAATCATAGGTTGGCTTCCAAATGGCCTTTCCTTCTTTTAATGCACTTAATTGTTTTCTTAAAAGGGGCCAGTCAAAAGCTTTAGGATGGTCGTAATTCACCTGGAGACGTTGCTCCATGGGGACATCTTTTTGATCCTTGTAATAATCGTCTAACGTAATCCTCGTCACATTTTCTTCGCCTAGCCTAGCGATAACATGCGCGGTAACATAACTTTTTCCGGAGCTCGAACCTCCGCCGACGAGAATCATTCTTGCCATATCTACAATCTCTCTTCCGGGATTTAATTATAAGGCATTTACGCCCTTTTTCGAATATAATCAGCACCAAAAAGGAGATAAGGGAATGGAATCAAAAGCCTGGAATTGGTCTATTGCGGATAAAACGCCTTGGAGGGAGCCTTCCAAGGAAGTAGTCGGTATCGCCTATCGATGGAAAAGCAAAGGTTTTAAAGAAGTCATCGACTATGGTTGTGGTTTAGGAAGGCATAGCCTCTTCCTCTCTCAAATGGGATTTCATGTGAAAGGATTCGATTTGAGTCCGGAAGCCGTAGAAGAAACCAAAAAGAGCATGAAAGAGGCGGGACAGGTAGGCGAATTCAAACTAGGTGATATCAAGAAAGCTCCTTTTGAAGATGGGTGCGCAGATGCGATTCTTTCCTTTCACGTGATCTCCCACACCGATTCAAAAGGAATCTCAGAAGTCGTGAATGAACTTCATCGGCTTCTTGTTCCAGGAGGGGAATTCTTTGTAGACCTCTGCGCGAAAGGGGAAGGCTTTGCCACCGACCCTCGTCGTCGGATTGACGAGAATACCTTGGTCTCCGATGAGCCAGGCCCTGAGCAGGGAATCCCCCATTTCTATGCATCGAAGGAACAAATGAAAGACTTGTTTCGCGACTTTGAAATCCTCAATTTAGAACGAGTTCGTGCCTACGTCCTCGACGGAAAGATTAGTTCGCGAGATCACTTCTATCTCCTGGGTCGAAAAAAATAGCGACAAAAAAAATCGCCTTCATCTTGTCGACGAGGGCGATTCTTTTTGTGTTATTTGTCTTCTGCAGGAGCTTTGGTCAAATCGACGAGTTTAGGTTGGCCGTGAAGGAAATTGCGAGCACTGTTGGCAGCAGAAGTCGCCGCTTCCTTGGAATCGTAGGTTTCTCCAAAGACAAGATCCATTCCGTTATCGCTATAGACTTTGAATTGATAACGGTTTTGCTTATCGCAAACAATCGAGATGTTGCCTTTCATTGCGTTATTGGCAACGCTCTTCAAAGCGTTTTGAAGCGCAGCCTTCGTAGAATAGGCGGTCGTGAGGAAGAGAAGCTCGCTATTGGATGCGCGGAGATCGCCGACCCATTTGCCGTCGTCATCCTTAAACATCTCAATCTTGCCATTGGGTTTGGCTTCCACTTCCTTAAGTTCTGCACGCCATTCACGAATTTCGCTTTCCGGAATTTCCTCTAAGTTCTGGACGTTGTCCGTATCATAGAAACGAAGGGTGCTGTCGAGGGCTTTTTGGGCTCCTTCAGCATTGGGGTAAATTTCCCCGGCAACGATAAGGCGAGCGTCATTGGCCGTGAAGATACGGAATTGGGCACGTCCTTTTTTATCCGTGATAATGCGGTGTGAGCCATTTGCAGCGTTTTTGCGGAAGGTTTCAATACCTTTGATGGCGCCCTCACGAGTCTTATAGGGGCGAGAAACCAGCAAGATTTGTCCATTGTTGGCTTTCAAACGATATTTGAAAAATCCAGCAACGGGGTAGACTTCGTATTTTCCGACGACTTTATTTTTCGCTTCGGATTCAGCGGGGGCTTCAACGACCGGCTCGGGTTCTGGCTCTTCCGCTTTTTCTTCTTCAACGGGTTCTTCCTTCGCCTCTTCCGGCTTCTCTTCTTCTGCAGGAGCAGCCGCTTCTTCTTGGACTTCTTCGGTTACTTCCGGTTCTTTTTCAGCGACAGGTTCTTCCGCGGGAGTTTCAGGCTCTTCGGCCTTTTCTTCTTCGACGGGTTCTTCCTTCGCCTCTTCGGGTTCCGCTTCTTCGGTTTTTTCTTCTTCAGCGGTTTCGGGTTCCGCTTCTTCGGTGGGGACGGTTTCTTCAACAGGGGCAGCGTCTTCAATCGCGGCGGCTTCTTCTTTTCCCTTTTGGCAGGGGAAGATCACGCCACAAAGGAAGCCAACGAAAGCCAAAGCCAAAACCACAAAGGTAAGGGTCAAAATGGTAGCGGCTTTCCCATCGGCAGCGATACGAGATAAACGCCAATCAATCATCCCAAGGCCTGCAACAGCAGCGCCAAGGGTCGTCAAAGCATTCGCGGCGAATTTCGTATTCTTTTTGGCGAGCCCAACAATCAATACAACAAGCGCGCCAATCAATCCGCCATAAATCCCAGCACAAGCCACGGTGACGGTTTTCCCCTCCGACACGGAGAAGGACAAAGCCTTGACGAATAACGTCATCGAGTCTTTTTCATGGCCAACAACGCCAAGAATAACGCTTGTGACGACGGTCAATGCAAGCAAGGCATAGGTGAGAATCAACTTCTTTTTCTGCATAAACAGACCTCCATATGGTTCATTTTGTCCCACTTCCCTTAAAAAGGGAAGAAAAATCGTTTCAAAAAAAGCATCTTCATGGCTTTTAAGGATCAAATTTCTTAGACTTAAGACACAAAAACGAAGGAGTGTCCCCTATGAATCGATTCGAGGCAGCGCAAATCTTTGGTCTTCTTTCTGATGCCGATCAATTAAAAATCGTCAAGATGGCCTATAACCACGGCATCGTCACCTTAAGCGGAATTGTGGAGAAAATGGGAATTGACGAAAACGAAGCTATGCAAAAAATCATGACGCTCGTGGACGGAAATCTTCTTGTCGTCGCTAGCGATGGATACGCCGCCAACAAACCCCTTTTAGAAGAGGCCATGGGATTTTTAGATCACGCTTGCGGCGGCCACTGCTCCTGCCATCACGACGAGCATTAAACCCGCCGACCCATCAAAACCAAAATTAAGAGAACAAGCGAAGCAATTTCGATTAGCAGAAAAGGAACGAAGAGGGCATATCGCCATGCCTTGCTTTTCTCTTGGAAGACAAACCGTGACAACGCAAAATCAAGCATCGCGAGCAAGAACAAGCAGAATCGGTGCGAAGAGCCCCAAAGGCCTGCTTGGGGCAATAAGAATCCCAAGAAGGCGACAATAGCCTTCCATAAGCCGTCGATAGCAAAGCCACGGCTAAACATCCACCCCATTCGTTCATCTCTGCCATAAAACGCAAGGAGAACGCCAGCAACATAGCAGAGCAATAAACCAACAGGAATCAAAAGATAGAATTCTTCACAAGGGATTCTTTCGCGATTGAATTCCAATAAAGCAATCGAAAAAGCGAACAAGAAGCAGGGCAAAACGATGCAAAAAGCATAGAAAATGCAGACAGCCGGTGTGCTCCAATAAGAAACAACGGAATTGCGAACCTTTTTCCCTACCGGTGGTTTCTTTCTCGTTTTCCCTTTACCAAGGAAATAAAGATCGGGGGAGGAAGTCTTTTCAAGAATTCGGCGGCTTCGTGGTGAACGGAAGAATCCTTCCACCAATTTGTTGAATTCTTCTTTCGATTCCTCGGGGACGTTATTTTGAATTCGAAGTAAAGCGGATGCGCAACGTTCTAAATCCAGTCGCTTCTTTCCATCGTGAAATAGCCCCAAGAACAAGGGGCGGAGCAAAGGAGACGAATTCCCTTCACTCAACGCTAAATCCAAAATCAAAATCTTAATTTGGAAGGGAGTCTCGTTGAAAAGCGCATATATGGGTTCCCTCTTTTTATCGAGCAAGCGAGAATCGACGAGCAAATGAGCAAAGAGTTTTAAGATAAAAGGATCTTCTTCCGCCAAAGATTTTTTCCATTCTTCTTGATGAGAGGAGAAAAATTCTCCATCATCTTTTTCCATGCGATCCCAAAAATAAAGGAGGCGGAATTCTTCTTCGGTTTTTGGAGTCGAAAACAAAGAGCAATCAATTCGATTTAAAGGGAGTTGGTCGCGCAATGCGAATAGAGGTTTGGTCTCTTCGTAAGTCCCTTGCGGGCCGACGGCGTGATAACAAAGCGCATTAAAGGCGGACGTCGCTTCATCTTGAAGACACTTGAAAGCCAAAACCACTTGAGGATCTTCCTTCAAGCCTTCCTTTTTATAGCGAGACGCTAGGGCCAGCATGGCGTTCAAACGTTCCAAATCTTCTTTTGGGGTCGAAGCGGAAAGCATGGAAAGGGCGACGGAGCAAAAGCATTTCTCTTTTTGTTCTTTTTTTGCTTCTTCATCGTGGATTCCTAGTGGAAGCGTCTCCCATTCGGAAAGAAGGGTGTTTAAAGACTCGGGGTCTTCAAAAGAGTTGGGGAGAGACTCCACTTGTTTGCAATGGATTTGCAAGCGATTCCAAAGGGCCATTTCCTTCCAATCCACGGCATAGGGGTGGTCGTTTAATAGCGAAGAAGCTAATGCAAGAAGGGCATTGGCCTGTTCTTCTGCACCCACCCAATTCTTTTCGCTATATTCTTTTTGAATGGCTTTTAGCAAGGATAGAGCTTGGTTCTTTTGCTCTTCCATTTCTTGCAAGCGTCGTTCCGTTTCCTTTGCTTCTTGAAGGAGTTTTTTTAACGAGGTCGTTTTCTCTTCTAAGGCGTCGCATTGGGCATACACTTCTTTTAAAAGAGAAAGTGAACGAGAGTAAGTCAAAGCGCCTGGGGTCAAATCCAATTTCTCATCCATGGCTATTGTTCCTCCGGCGTCAAAGTCAAAAGAAGATCCTTCAACTGGCGGTCTAATTCATTGAATTCTTGAACCATGACGGAAAAGCGTTGCATCGCTACGCTTTGTTTCGATGCAATATCTTGAGATAAAGCATTAAGGCGGGAGACTTCTTCTTTTTCTTCCATCGTTATTTCTCCTCCCATCCTAAATCTTTAAAAGCACCGCGTACGGCGTCGCAAACTTCCTTTTCTTTGGCGGCTTGGCTTTTCTTCTCTGCGTCAAGGTAGCGCTTCGTCATTTCTTCGATTTCTAGCCTCGCGGCCTGCACCGTTTGTTTTTGCTTCTCTAAGTAGATGCTTAAAGGAGCCGCCATTAAAGCGTCGGCCTTTGCCACCATGATTTTCAAATCCTTCTTTTCGTCCATGGTCCACCTCACGCCTGGGGCAACTTGTTCTTTTTCCCCGACAAGACATCCGCGAATTGGCTTTGGATATTCATCACATCTTCCACCGTTAACACGCCAACGAGAATCAAATAATCGTAATACGCTAAATAATATAGAAAAGGGAGATTTTGCTGAACATCCGCTGGGTAATGCAAAGACGGGGAAAGCAATTCGCCGGAAACTTTTAAAGCCTCCAGCAAGCGGCTATATTCTGGGGTTCTTGTTCCGTTGCTTTCCACGAAACCATCAATGAGCTGAATGAAACGAGATTGATTCTTGGGATCCATCACGTTTTCCGCTTGGGATTTGATGATATCGATTTGGGAGGGGGACAAATACTTTCCCGGGGTGAATTGATCGTCGTTCATTCCCTCTCCTCCTTATAAGACCGATTGCTGTATTCATCTTCTAATTGCTTCACAATTTGTGGCAATTCTTCAAAAGAGGCGATTCTGCCTTCTGGTCGCACGCAAACACCGTATCCGTAATCGGCGTGAATAAACGGGAGATTGGCCTCGTGCGTTTCGACTTCATCTCCCCGTGTATCACCAATATAGATGGCTTTTCCCACTTGGTTCTTTTTCATCAACGCCAAGATGGTTTCATGCTTCTTTCCATGAGTATCCCCCCAGCAAAGAAAATCGGAAATCGTTCCTTCGGGCAACAAAGGAATGAAGTTTTCGATATAGCCCTTTTGGCAGTTAGAAACGATATAAAGGGGGTATCCCCATTCGCGAAGAAGCAACAAAGTCTCCCTTTCTTTGGGAAACAATCGCCCAGGGTGGTCTTTGAGATACGCGGTTTCGGAATCTAAAAATAACTGGGCAAAAGCATCACGTTCTTCTTTCGTTTTTAACTTCGGGGCGACCTCTAAAACAATTTGATCCATGGTTTTTCCCATTTCTGAACGAACATCCGCCTCGCTTAAAAAATAATCGGGGCCAAAACGTTTTTTTCCTTCTTCCGTCCAAATTTCCGACACCGGAAGCGCGGCGTCCCACAAGGTACCGTCTAAATCAAAAATCAAAGCAACGCGATTCATGGTTACCATTATAAAGAAAATGGAAGAGGAATGACACACGCACACAGGGGAATGCGCGTGTAAACAAAGCCCCATTTTGGTATAGTAACGGAGCAGGTAAAAGAATGGACGAGGAATTTAATCATCTATCCACGGATAACACGGCAACGTCCTTTTCCAATAATCCCGACAACACCGCAACAAGCGATGAATTGGACGCCCCTGCGGTTTATGACACCAAAAAACGGACGAGCTATGCAATTTCTAAAGCCGTGACAGTGGGTTCGGTTGCCCTAACGATGGTAGCAATCGGGGCCACTTTGCTTAGCAGTCTCACCAAAGCAAAGCCCTTCGTTAACGTAGATAACATCGCCTATATGGCATCGACCAAGACGCTGGACTACCACTTCTCCACCTTGAACGCGAGCGGTTATAACGTCTTCTTCACCGTGACTCTTACCGATTTGGACTCTCCAATTTTTGACCTGAACATCACGGAGACAAAAACCTATTCCGGAAGCATCGATATTCCCCAAGAAGGCAAAGGCCTGTGGCACATTTATTATGCGGAAAATCCAGAAGGGCAACGCACCGAATTAAGAAAAGGAACATTTGAAGCAAAATTTTAAAAAGGAGGCTCAACATGGAAACACAAGAAACGAAGAAAACGGAAAAGCAAGGAAAGGCAAAATTCAGCCTAAAACAATGGTGGAAAGCCAAAACCAGGGCAAAAAAGGTAACTTTTGCCGTAGAAGTTTTATTCTTCCTAATCTCCATCGCCGTGGGATTGATTCTCGTATATTGCCGTCAAATTTTCGGTAACGAAACTGGCAACGCCATCTTAGGAGAAGGAATCGAAAACGGCTGGATTTGGATCGGCAAGCGGCTTGGCAATAGCGGCATTCAATGGTTGCTAACCTTCTTGGTCGTCGTCATTGCCTTCATGTTTGTCTTCGTCTTCACCGCGATTGTTCGGGCCTGCACGAGCAACGGAAGAAAAGCTCAGACGGTAGGATCCCTTATTTGCTCCCTTATCAAATATATTTCAATCCTAGTAGGAATCGGTTTTGTTTTAGCCATTTGGGGAGTGGACGTCACTGGTATTATGGCGGGGGGGAGCATCGTAACCCTCATCGTTGGCTTAGGTTGCCAGTCTTTAATTCAAGATGTCGTCAGCGGGTTATTTATCGTTTTCGATGATTATTTCGCGGTCGGTGATATTGTCGTCATCGATGGCTTCCGTGGAACCGTTCATGAAGTTGGACTCAAAACGACCAAACTCATCGACGCGGGTGGCAACATCAAATCCATCACGAATAGTTCCATTACAACGGTTGTCAATTTATCCCGCGAAGATTCTCTCGTTTCGGTTTTAATGGACTCTTCTTATAACGAGGATGTTGAACGCGTAGAAGCCGTGATCGCCCAGGCTCTACCAGCCATTGCAAAACAAATCCCCTCCATCACGCAAGGTCCGTTCTATAAAGGCATCAATAACTTCGATGATGGAGGCATCAGTTTCCAAGTCATCGCCTTCTGCAAAGAGGGGGACCGTTTCCAAGTGCAAAGAGACTTGAATCGCGAATTGTATCAATTGTTTATCCGTAACGACATCATCGTCCCTTACAAGCAACTTGTCGTGAATCAGCCAGATCCTACCAACCGCCCCAAAGCGAGTCCTGCAGAACAAAAGGCTGCAAAAGCGGTCACCAACGAGAACCGCGGAATCGGCGTGAAGAAAGAAAAGAAAAAGAAAAGTTTCGTAGCTAAAGTAACCGAATCCTTTGAAGAAAACGTCTCTCATCTAGAAACCAAATAAAAAGTGGCATCTCATTCAGACTCTTAGTTCGGTCTTGAAAGAGATGCTTTTTATTTTGAATTCAGAGCTTTTTGCCGCGATTTACGGACTAAATCCAAAAAAAAATTTGTATCCATCCTCCCATCCAGTGGGATGGAACACCAATGCTTCTTATTCATGTGATAAGCAGGAAAGATGTGAGGATTATCTATCCTATCTTTTTCATCGATTCTAAGGTTTAAAATAATCGTATTTTTGTCACTGTCTAACCCAATTTTAGAAAGAGGCAAATTCATAAATAGAGCATACCATTTTTGGTTTTCGGCAGTCCTTAGAACATAGGTCACCTTTTCTGAAAAAGGGTAATCGGGGCGTTCATTAAATTCATGGAAGGCCCAGCGAACCACTTCATCAGTTTGGGAAGTGGAATAGGAAGGTTCCAAAACGAAATGTTTTTCGCGAATCGCAAAAAGCAATTCTTCCAATTCTTGTCTCACCTGTCCCACGAAGGATCCCGTAGCGGAATCGCTTCGATAAACCGTATATGGAGACTCATCAAAGGGATCATAAACCTGAATTTCAGGTGGAAAGCCGATTTTAAGGGCAATACGCGCCTCTAATTCAACGTTTTCCAGCGAATACGCCTTCTTCCATTCTCGGCCGTCAAAAACAAAGCCATCGGCCTTTAAACCGGATTCTTGAAGTTCGTAGTTCTCAAATAGTTTGGCAAAATCCATCACTACAACGATATCACGCGATGCGATTTTGTCGACAACGGCAGCCTCTCTTTTCGCTTCAAAAACAATAAAAATTCTTTTTTCATTGACACATAGTTTTTCTTCCAACACCGCAAATTTTTAAACGACAAAGGAAATCCGCAAGGCCATCAACTCCAATTGATAGTTTCCCTTTTACAGAGAAGCCATAGATAGAAATTCACTGTAAAATTTTTGTTTGTACATCGTTTTTACTTATTCATTTTATAAAGAATCTATATTTACGTTTGTATATTGTTTTTACTATAATAGTTTTATGAATGGAAATGCATTGAAACAAACCAATACTAAAGCCGTAATTAAAGAGCTTTTATCCGAGTCCTCTTCCACGCGCATTGAAATCTCCCGCAAACTCGGATTGTCAAAAATGACCGTAACTAACATCGTGTCAGCGCTTCTTAAAGACGGCTTTTTTGTAGAAAACAAACTGGAGGGATCCGAAATCAAGGGCAGACCTGCCGTTGCTCTCTCCCTTTCTCCTAACGCGCCAAAAACCGTTTCCGTCTATCTGTCCCCGGAAAGAATAACCATTCGCATCGAAAGCCTTTCATTAAAGCAATCCAGCGAGAGAAATCTGGAAATAGGGGAGTCGCGAATCCAGGATTATGAAAAAATCCTCCTCGAAGGTCTCGATCAAACGTTCCGAGAATCTATCAATACCAAGATTATTGGAATTGGAATTTCCGTTCGGGGAAATGTGAATTGCAAGGATGGGATCATTGAAGATAAAGAACATTATTTTGGAAGGGAGAAAATCGAGATATTATCGACTATTTCATCACGTTATCCCCTCCCGGTATCCATCAATAGTTCTACAGACTGTTTTGCCATGGCGGAATCTTATTACGGAATCGGCAAAAACGAACCAGAAGCTCTATATATCAATATATTAGATAAGGTAGAGTCGACCATCGTTCACGAAGGTGAGCTGCTAAAAAGTTCTTCCAAATTTGGCTGTCAAATTGCCCATATTTCCATCGACTATAACGGTCTTTCTTGCTACTGCGGTAACCGCGGCTGCTTAGAAACTTATATTTCTTCTGACGTTATGGTCAAGAAAATAAGAGACATTACAAAAATGCGTTTGGACTTCAAAGGATTTTGCGAACTCCAAAACAAGAAAAACGATTCAAGAATTGACTGGGCTTTAAAAGACATGATGGACAAAATGGCCGCAGCTTTAGCGGGTTATTGTTCTTTGTTTCATCCAGGATTAATCGTTTTGGGAGGCGACGGATTCTATATTCCCGATCGCTACTTGGCGAAGCTAGAAAAAACCATCAACGAAAAAACTTCAAAGTTTAACGAGGTTTCCATTAAGGTCCGAAAACCAATGTTTAAAAACGAGACAATGGAAACTGGCGCAATCCTTCCTCTGGCAATGAATTATTTCGAGACGGAGTTATAACTGTTTCGTAAATTGTTTTTACTTGTTTAGTATAAAGGATTTATTAAATATGGATATTTCAATAGTTTTAAAGGGTTCCATCAACGAGGCGGAACAAAAAATTGGCAGAAAAATTTTGTATGCTTATGTACAGGGTTCCCAAAATTACAATCTTGAAACTCCTGATTCTGATGTGGACGTTAAAGCGTTTTGTCTCCCAACATTTGACGATTTATTTAATGAAAGACAATTCTCTTCCTGCCTGGATCATAGTTTTGGTCAAATCACCATTCACGACATTCGAAAACTTCCCGTTTTGCTCGTCAAAATGAACCCCTATTACGTGGAAGGTTTGGCCTCAAAACTGGTTTATTTGGACTCTCCTCGTCCCGAATCGATTTGTTTTATCGACCATACGGAAGCCTTTTTCAACGCTATTTTTCAGGCTAAAGGTTTTACTTTTTTGCAGGCACTACGGAATCTCGCTCACAGCGAATTAGATAAAATCCGTCGTGGCGGGCCGTCTCGTCAGGCTACTTTCGAACAATTTGGCTACGATCCCAAGGCAGCCTTGCATGCGCTGCGGTATGCTTCGATTTTCTTTGCCATGCAAATTCCCTTCCTCGATCCGGAATCATCCGCCTACGAGTCTTATGTTGACGCGATTCGCCTAAAATCCGCCTCGCAAAGACAAAGACTAATGGACGTAAAACTAGGGAAAGAAAATTGCGATGCCCTTGAACAAGAAATCAAGGAAGCAATCGCGTTAATGGATTCCTTTTTAGCCCAACATAGACGCATCGAAAAAGGGTCCGTAGACTGCATTGAGACATTAAAAAAAGAGATTCGAGACTGGGTCGAACCTCTTATTGTTTGTCCGCAAAATATTAAAGACGAATAGCGTTCGCTTCCATGTGTAATGGAGTGGAGTAATAAGTTTTAATAAAGCGCGCCATCGCCTCTAAGTCATGGGTTCCGCAGAATTCATTGGAACTATGCATGGCGAGTTGGGCAATACCGATATCTGTGCCAGCAAAGCTAATTTCGCCGTTGCTGATATTGCCTAAAGTCGATCCGCCCGGCATATCGCTACGATTGGTATATTCGCTAAAGGGGACTCCGGCGATTTTGGCGATTTCTTTAGCTAAACTGCAGGAGAATGCATCCGTCATGTATTTTTGACGTGCGTTGTGCTTGATAACAATGCCTCCATTCAGGCGGACATCCGTTGTAGCATCGCTAGTTTCTGGGAAATTGGGGTGATTCGCGTGAGCGTTATCCACTGACATCATAAATCCATTGGCTGCCCCGATTTCTACACCCTCTTTTTCCTCAAATAAAGTCGAGGAAATGCGGCGTAAAACATCACGAAGGAATGTGGAATTCGCTCCTTGACGGGTCAAAGACCCGACCTCTTCGTTGTCGAAAGCACAGTAAACGTCGATAGAATCGGTGCCATCGGCTTCGATGAAGCCTAATAGGCAGGAATAGGTCGAAGCCAAATCATCTAAGCGAGGACTGGAAACAAATTCACCATTCAATCCAACAAGGCGAGGTTCGTCACGGTTATAAAGGAAGAGGTCGTGGGAAAGAATCTCATCCTGCGTTTTTAATTCCTCTTGAAGGAAAGAGTCAAAAGAGAATGCCCCGTCTTGGCATTCGCCTAAAATCGGAAGCATTTTGGTGGGGTTAAACGAAGAATTTTCATTCGCGTTCCGATCAAAATGGATGCAAAGGGAGGGAATTTGAAGAAGGTCTCGTTGAATCGCCAAAAACCGCGATTCGATCCCTTGTTCCGTTTTCACCATCACGCGCCCCGCCATCGATAACGGGCGGTCCATCCACGTGGACATCAGCATTCCGCCATAAGGTTCGACGTTTAGACGAATCAGATTTTTGAAAATTTCAACGGGTTGGGGTTTAATTTTAAAAGTCGGCGAATCCGTGTGAGCAGCCGTGACTTTGAAAGAAAGACGCGGAGAAGACGGGATTTTGAAGGCAATAAGGGAGGAGTCGTTTCTACGAACGAAATAATTCTTTCCTTTCTTTAAATCAAACGGGGTTTTCTCGTCGATTTCCTCAAATCCATTCTCTAACAATTCGTTAGCCAAATTGTCCACGACATGAAAGGGGCTATAGGATTCCCCTAACATGGATAAAATTTTGATGATGTGTTCCATGGTTTTCTCCTTAGTTTTCTTTTTCGTAAAGAAGTCTAGCATCCTCCACGGCCTCATAAAGGGCGGAGAGCCAAACTTTGTCTTTCATCATATCGTCCACGCATTGACCGTAACTACGATCAAAGGCATCCGGATCACACAAATAGCAAAAATGGGTATACACGTTATGCGCGTATTCATTTCTGGTTTTGGTAATCAGGAACAAATACCCGTAGTCCCTTTCGGTGAAAAAGGTGTTTTTTCGGCTTTGGTCTAAGGTTTTCATCGCCGTAATGACCTGGCCAAGCGTCATCCTCTCTTCATCGATTCGAAGACGGTTCAACGAATAATCGCCTTGTTGCATATGCGCGTAGATACGCTTGACGTTCTCCTCGACGCATTGGCAATACATCAGGATTTCGCCCACATTTTGATGGAATTGTTCTAACGTGATTTTCATACCGAGTGAATTGTATCCTCCTTTTGCCTTAAAATAAGTAGCCAAGTGAGGAATCTTTATGAAATTTGTCTCCTTCAACGTCAACGGCATCCGTGCCATCTTAAATAAAGGGTTTCCGGAAGCGTTTGCTTCTTTCGATGCCGACGTCGTGTTTTTGGAAGAATCCAAATATAGCGAAACCGACCATTCTTCGTTTCCCTTTTCTCCAGAAGGTTATCAAACCTATTGGACCGTTTCTAAACTAAGAAAAGGGTATTCCGGGGTCACCGCGTTCACCCGCATCCCTCCTCTATCCGTCCATTATGGATTAAAAGAAGGGAAATACGACGAGGAAGGGCGCGTCATCACCTTGGAATTTGAGGAATTTTATTTTGTCGGAGCCTATGTTCCCAATTCGGGAGAGGGTCTAAAACGCCTGGATTTCCGTCTTCAATATGAAAAAGATCTGCTGGAATACCTCGGCGAATTGTCCGCGAAAAAGCCCATTGTCTATACGGGAGACCTGAACGTCGCCCATCAAGAAATCGACATCAAAAACCCGAAAGCGAACATCCATAACGCCGGGTTCACCCAAGAAGAAAGAGATGCGTTCACCCATCTTTTAAATCAAGGATACAAGGACACTTTCCGCTTGCTTCACCCCGATGAAGTCAAATATTCTTGGTGGAGTTATCGTTTCCACGCGAGAGAAAATAACGCCGGCTGGCGTATCGATTATTTTGTTGTGAGCAACGAAATCGCATCCAAAGTCCAAAAAAGCGAAATCCTCAATGACGTCTTCGGAAGCGATCATTGTCCCATTCTTTTGGAAGCCGATTTACACTGATTTTAAAAAGCTGCCCATCTTCCCTTACACTTGTTTTGGGATTAAAATATGGGTTGCTTTTTTATGGATTACATCACCATCAACGAAAAACGATTCGGTGCCTCGATTCTCCAACGCGGGAAGAAATATTTTGAAGATGGTTTGGTGACCATCCGTCAAAAAATCGATACCACCTATTTTGCCGTTGTCCACGGAACGGAAGACTATCACGTCCACCTTGCCTTAAATGACCTCGGCAGAGTCTCATCCATGTCCTGTAACTGCCCTTATGCCCAAGGCGGCCATTACTGCAAACACGAAGCCGCCTTGCTTTTTGCCATCCAAGAGCAGGTGGACCAAGAAAATTTTAAAGCCCATCAACGCCTCCAAGCCACCGATTCCAACCATGCTTTTTCCGACTTTTCGAAAGCCCTAGAAACCATGGTTCGTTTCAATCCCAAAACCTATTTGGCCAATGCCTCGATCCTCTTGAAGGTTTACGGGCCCAAGATGAGCCACGAAGAATATCAAGACGCCAAAGAAAAAATCATCGCGGAAAGCCATTTCCACGGAGGGTATTCGTTAGTCGTTGAGCTCGCGGATGCATCGCACGCCTATTTAAAAGAAGAAAAGGACGAGGGGCGTCTAGCTTTCGCCATGCGTCTTTATAAGGCTCTGCCGAGTTTCAGTTCCAAGGCCATCTTCCTTCTAAAACTTTATCGCGACCAAGAATTAAAAGCCTATCTCCCATCCATGGCCAAAGCCCATTGCTTTCCAGGAAAAGAATTTGATGAACTCGTCGATTGGGGAAAGGAAAACGAAAACATCTTTGATATTTTCGACGAAGATGCGTTGATGGAAACAGCACGTTTCTCCATTTTAGGGCCGCAGTCCAAAAGCAAATTCCTCGAATCCTGCATGAAAGGGGGATATGACGCCCCACTAATGGAAGCCTTATCCCATCCAAACGGAGTCATTCGCCCTGAAGTCATACAGTCCTTGCAAAAGTACCTCCAAAAATCGGGGAATCGAAAAGCCTATATCGCTTTAATGGTCCAACAGATTCAGCATCGGGCCGTCCCTTTTTCTAACGTCCTGGATTTTTACAAGAGCTTAACTCCCGCTGAGCAGGCGGAGCAAAACCTCTTTTTAAGGAAAGCCTTCTATTACACGAATTACGAAACAGACGTCGCCTTGCTCACAAGTTCGGATTCCTTCACGACTCAAAAATTCCTTTCCCTACATTTAGAAACGATCGCTGCCTGCGTGGACAATCTCAAAACCCGCGGGGAGCGTTACTTCTTAAAGTCCCTCATTCGTAGACTCGATAAGGGCTTAAAGGAAATCGATCGTTACGATTGCGAAGAAAGCGTCTTCATCGCCTTTATGCAGATTATCCAGGGATTTTCCGAATATCCCGAAGTCGAGAAATACCTTCGTAACGACCAAGTCATCGCCAAAAGCCTCGAAGGTTCCAAGATTCGCAAAGCCTATTTGGAGGCCTGTTTGACTCGCCCTTCTGGCATAGCATTAAGGAGGTTTTAAGATGTATTTATCTAAAATTTCCTCTTCGGAGCTTCAATCTTGGAAAGACTCCCTTGTTGGAACAAGCGGAGAATCCACCTTAACGCGTCTTCAAAATGGGGAATATACCCTTTATTTTCGGATTGTTTCTAGCAATGAAAGCATCACCTATGAAGCTTATTCTCCGAATTATCCCCTCATTGGTTTGAACATAGGACCCGATCTCCTTTTGCATGAAGCCTATATTCGAAAGGAATATACCGAATACGATCGAAATGCCCTCGCTTATTTCATCGCGACAAAAGAAAAAAGCGAGGACGAAGAAACTTTACGCGCCCGTTATGGGTCCGACTTCGATACCTTAGACCGTCTATCCTCCTTTAATAAGCAAGAACGCGAAGATTACCTAGCCAACAAAGCCGACTTCCAAGACCTATTGAAAGATCTTCAAAGCGATTCCATGGGGGAGGTATGTCATTTAAAGCCTCAATTGAGCTTTGATTTAACTTCTCCCAAAGGAAGAACGGCTCCCCAAATCATCCCCGTAATTGTTGGAGAAGGAAGACACTTAACTCGTTCCATCCCCGCCTTTTTGGCTCAGGTCCACCGCGGATCCTCCATTCACGATGGCCGAGGAAATTACCTTTCCCTCGATATCGATTCCTTTTCTCCACAAGATCAGCGGATCATCTTCTTTTTGTCCCAACATTTTTCGCCCGATTCCTATTATCCCGACATCACGCTAGAAGTATTCGTCGGCCTATTGCTTCTATGCAAGGGCAAAACCGTCAATCTCGACGACGAGCTTTATGAAGTGGATAACGAAGTTCGGAAAATCGAAATCGAAGCTGACGAGGAAGGAAAACTTCAATTAGGTGGATTAGTCTCCTCCAATTCCTTGTTCCTTTATAAAATCAACGCCATTCAACCCATCAAAGCAACCAAGAAGATTCTTCTTTATGCATTCGCCTCTTTAAAATCGAGCCGGGTCGCTCAATTCATTTTGGCTCACCCCTCGTTCCCTTATCAGGATCTTCAGGATCAAATCGGCGCGGATTTATTGCCCTTAATGAAGCAAAATGACATCCACGTCTCCCCTGTTTTCCAAGAAAAGTCTAATCAAGTCCGTACCTACATCGCCTATTATTTGGATTACGAGGAAGGAAACGAGAACGCGAAGCCGTCCTTAGAAATGCGAACCGAATTCAAGTCCAGAGGCCAAACGATTTCCTTGCAGGATTACTTAAATTCCCCTCGTAACGTCTACGATAAATTCCGCGTGTGTTTAGCAGACCTTGGTTTATCCGAATCGGGAACCGTCCAAGGGGATGAGGCGATTGGAGCCATTTTAGACCGCGATTTGTCCCCGTTAAGCGAATTTGCTTCCCTTTATCTTTCGGATAATATCGCCAATATCACCGTGAACCACCAGAAATCTGGAATTCGTTTACGAACCGAAAGTGGATTAGACTGGTTCGATGTCTCCTTTTCTTCCGATTCCTTAACCCCCGAAGAGGTCAACTTGATTCTTAATGCCTACCGGAAGAAGAAAAAATACGTCCGCGTAGGGAATAATTATTATGCGACCGACGAGGAAAGCCTCTCGAAAGCGATTGAGCAATTTTCACCTAGCGAAGAAGGGCTTACTACCGAGCATCTTCCCCTATATAAAGCCCTTAACCTCCGTCTCGACGACGGGTTAAGCGTTGAAATCGACGATCGTCTGGAAGACCTCTTCGATTCCTTGCTCCATTTCCAATCCGCAGAATTGCCTTTATCTTCCTCCCTAGAATCCGCTTTACGCCCCTATCAAAAAGATGGGGTCCGTTGGTTATGGACGTTAGCAAGCAATGGGCTCGGCGGCATTTTGGCCGATGACATGGGCTTAGGAAAGTCTTTAGAAATGATTGCTTTCTTATCCTTATTGAAGGAGAAGGAAAATATTCTGATCATTTCCCCCAAATCGTTAATCTATAACTGGAAAAACGAATTCGAGAAATGGGATTCTTCCCGTCAAGTAGAGGTCGTGGAAGGCAATAAATCTAGCCGAAAAAAGACCATTGAAAGAATGAAAGAGGCGGGACAGGGGGTCTTTGTCGTCTCCTATGACTCCCTCCGTAACGATGAGGAACTCTACCAAGACATTCTCTTCTCGACCATCGTTCTCGACGAGGCTCAATATATCGCCAACGCGACCGCCTTAAAAACCAAAGCCGTCAAATCCCTTCATGCGAAGCACCGGTTTGTTTTAACCGGCACCCCCATTCAAAACTCCTACATGGATCTATGGTCCATCATGGATTTCTTGATGCCCGGGTATTTAGATGGCTACAAAGATTTCCATTTGATGTATAGCTCGCTTGCCGATAATAACCAAGCCCAAATCCATCGTCTAGAAACCCAAATCGCTCCGTTCTTGCTTCGGAGAACCAAAGAGGAGGTTTTAAAGGACCTCCCGCCTAAAACCGAAGAAATCACCGTGGTTCAAATGGATGATGCCGAAGCCAAACTCTATGAGGCTTATTTTACAAACGCCAAAATGACCTTGAAGGATCAAAAAGACAACGGGAGGAGCCGCGTGGCCATCCTCGCTGAGCTCACTCGTCTCCGTCAACTTTGCGTGGATCCAAGCGTATTCGTCTCCAACTATAAAAACTTATCCGCGAAATTAACCCAAACGATTGCCATGGTCAAGGAAGCAATCGCCAGCGGGCACAAGGTTTTGATTTTCTCCAGTTTCGTTGCGGTTTTAAAACACCTGCAAGACGAGCTTGCCAAATTAAAAATCTCTTCTTCCTTAATTTATGGGGACACCCCTGCCAAAGAAAGGCTATCTTTAGCGGATCATTTCAATACAAGCGAAGACGAAAAAGTTATGTTAGTCTCCTTAAAAGCCGGTGGAACTGGGCTAAACCTCGTGGGGGCGGATATCGTCATCCACCTAGACCCGTGGTGGAACATCGCCGCGGAAAATCAAGCCAGCGACCGTGCCCACCGCATCGGTCAAACCCGCCCTGTAACCGTCTGGAAACTCGTGGCCAAAGGCACCATCGAAGAGAAAATCATCGAACTTCAGGCTTTGAAGCGTTCCCTTTCTTCCATCATCCGCGTCGCGGACGAGGAAGGCTCTTCCTTAACCCAAGAAGACATCGCCTATTTGCTTTCTTAAATCCCGTTTTTCTAGGCCCTATGGGGATGTTCAAACGCCCTTCCATGGGTCAAAGGCTTTTAGAAGCCTCGGTTAATCTTCGTTTGGCGAGAGTTTGCGAATCGCCCGTAGTAAAGGGATGTTGATGATTGAAATCACCGTTGCCGAAACTAGCCCGCTTAACGCGCGCATGGCCAGCAAAGGAATCGTTGCAGCCCAAGAATAGCCGAGAATCAAGGCGTCTAAGGTTTGCACGCCGGCATTTGCAGCCGTGACAAAAAGGGCCGCCAACAAATTGGCGATAAAATACCATACGTAATGGCGGTCGAGATTTTCGCCTTTTTTCCGAAACGGCAAGGCAAATAGACCTACGATCAACGCGCGAAAGGCTGCAGGCAACATCCATAATGGGGTTGTCGGCCCAATGCCGTAGCTGGACGTCATCTGAATCAGGAATTCGCCTAATAACGCGACGACGAGCCCATCGCCTAGCCCAAAATAACAGGTGGCAAAAATGACCGCCAAGCCAGAGAAAGCGATATGAATCGGCTCTGCTTTGATGGTCAATTTGGCCAAGACGAAGAAAATGCCGACGAGCATCCCATCAATACACATTCGGCGGACTTTAGAATTTCCCATACTCCAATACTCCTTCGGGTACAGGAGGTTCTTCACATAACAAAAAAATAGATTTGTCCCAAGCGGCTGCGTGACACCACCGCGGAAGGGAACCCTTCCTTCGTCCTTTGGCAACCTCCCATCCAAAGGCACTTGACGCGATATCACTACTCTTGGCCTGTGAAGCTTTGATTCTTCAAAGCAACTAATAGTCTAGTGGGCTTCTTCTATTTAGGCTAGCCCAAAATCAAGCTCGAATCGCAAAGGGCGGGATAAACGAGGCGGAAAATGTCCGAGCAAATCTTTTTCCGCTCGATTTGAAGCTCATTGCGGTAGGCGTAATAAATTAAATTGGCGATGCCTCCGCTATAGAAATTGACGAGGACGACTTCATCTAGAGTTTTTCCTAATAAGAAAGGATATTCAGCCACCATGTGCTCCATGGCTTGGCGGGTAAAAATTGAAAAGTCGCGGAAGAAAGTACCACTGATATCGTTTTTCGCCATTTTTCCCATAGGCAAAGGCATGTCGTCGAGGAAGAAATCGACAATCTCTTT
>SAMEA104315431__coassemble_517_pt1 | contig 31846 bp, 29 predicted proteins | sample SAMEA104315431__metabat2_high_PE_021 | metagenome-assembled genome bin SAMEA104315431 (sample SAMEA104315431) | gut metagenome | biome: Monkey gut; feature: monkey-associated habitat; material: faeces | place: China | collected 2013 | reverse complement strand
TCTTTGCCGTACCGAACGTATGTTCTTCGCTCCGGAACGCATCATCAATATGCGCGGCATGATTCTCTCCGACACGACCGAAGAGCGCGAAGCCGCTTTGGAACGCATCCGTCCGTTCCTCATGGGTGACTTCTACGAAATGTATATGGCGAACCCCGATTCGATGGTTAACATCCGTCTTCTCGACCCGCCTCTACACGAATTCCTCCCGGAAATCGGCGACGAAGCGACCATCAACGATCTCGCCAAATCTCTTGGCGTCACCGTCCAAAAGATCAAAGATCGTATCAACCAACTCCATCAGGCTAACCCGATGATGGGCTTCCGTGGCGTCCGCCTCTGCGTTGCCTATCCGGAAATCTACGCCGTTCTTGCCCGTGCTATCATCGAAGCCGCTATCAAGGCTACGAAGGAACTCGGACACGAAGTCGAACCCGAAATCATGATTCCTCTCTGCGGCGAATTGAAGGAATACCTCTGGGCCAAGAACACCGTTATCAAAGCGGTCGAAGATGAAATGGCCAAAGAGGGCGTCAAGCTCGTCTACCACGTCGGTATGATGATTGAAATCCCGCGCGCCTGCCTCCGTGCCGGCGAACTCGCCAAACACGCGGAATTCTTCAGCTTCGGCACCAACGACCTTACTCAGCTCACCATGGGCTTCTCCCGTGATGACTCCGGCCAATTCCTCCCCTTCTACTATGATCACAAGATCTATGAATTCGATCCGTTCCAAACGATCGATGTCGAAGGTGTTGGCGAACTCGTCAAGATCGCTGTCGAACGTGGCCGTGCCACCAACAAGAACCTCCTCATCGGGGTTTGCGGTGAAACCGGTGGCGACCCCGCGTCCATCATGTTCTATGATCGCGTCGGTCTCGACTACGTCTCTTGCTCTCCGTTCCGTGTCCCGCTAGCCCGCCTTGCAGCGGCTCAAGCGAACATCTTGAACGGCGAAGAGAAGTAAGACTTCACTTAACGGAAAAGGCATCGGAATCCCCGATGTCTTTTCTTTTGCTATAAAAAATGCGCCTATTGGCGCAAAGGATGATGGGAGTCTACAAATCAACGAAGGATTTCACAAACAAGGGATACGTGTCCTTGTTTTGTGTATTTCTTTGCCGCTTTCGCCGCTTTCTTTTGATCGCATGTCAAGGCATAGCAGCAAGATCCCGATCCGGACATGGAGGCGATTTCAAAACCATCCTCGTGAAGGGATTCAACAATCGTTTTGATTTCCGGAAGCAAAGATTCCGCGGCTAAATAAAGGTCGTTTCCGCGATGAGAAGCAATCAAAGAATCATCGCCTTCCTTCAATCCTTTTAACACAAGGCCCGTATCGATCATTTGACGAGGGAATTCATCGCATTTTGCATACACGTCCTTCGTGGATAGTCCTTTTTCCGGTTTTACAAGAAGGCAAAAATATCTCTTTTTCACCTCAATTGGCGTGAATTTTTCTCCAATCCCCTCCACAAGGGCGGGGTGAGGATCCAAAAAATAGGGAACATCCGCGCCTAATCCTTTCCCAATTTGGATTAAGTCTTCCTTTTTCGCGTGAAGTTTCAGCATCTTGTCTAGGCCGAGCATCACGCAGGCGGCATTTGAACTTCCTCCGCCTAGTCCCGCGGCAAAAGGAATTTCCTTATGAATGTGGATCATGAAGTTATCTTTGAACCCATAATGTGCGCGCATGGTATCAACCGCCTTTGTGCATAAGTTGGATTTCATGCTCATCAAAGCAAGATCATCACAGACAATATAGGTGTTGGCATAACGAGGGGAAGCATCGATTTCAATGACGTCATGCAAACTCAAAGGGAGGTTAACCATTTCTAATTCATGGTACCCATCGGGGCGAACACCTTTGATTTGCAGCGACAAATTGATTTTAGCGAAGGATTTTATGAGCATATCATTCTCCGTAAACGCGAGTTTTATTGTACTCGTTTCGTAGCGCGGTAGAGAGATAAATATTCAAGGGGCGATATAGCATCGGGACGTCTCGTTAGTTCAATCCCGCAGGAAGTGAGAACTTCCCTAGCTTTTGTATCGTCGCGTAGATAGGATTTTAGGTTATTAAAGATGGTTTTTCGACGCTGAAGGAACATGCTTTGGGCAAATTTATATGTTTCCTTTGTTTCTTCGTTATGAGATTCAGGAATCACGTCAAATCGAAGAACAGAAGAGTCCACATGGGGAATCGGGGTAAAGGAATTACGACCAACGTTAAAAAGTTTTTTAGAATTTACAACCAAGGAAAGGTAAATGGGAAGAGGGCCGTAATCTTTGGATCCCGGGCGAGATAGCAAACGAGCAGCGGCTTCTTTTTGAACCATGAAAACCATACGCTTCGCCTTCTTTCCTTCCATCAATGCTCTTTCTACAAGCAAGGAAGTGATGTAATAAGGAAGATTTCCAACAATTTTATCATAGGAAGAACAATCCCATTTCGCCGCATTGCCATAAATAACGTGAAGGTTCTCCGTTTTTTCGAAATCCTTGCCCGTCTTTAGCAACATGGCTTCATCAATATCAATGGCGTCTATATCGTTGGAATAACGGGAAAGGAAATAGGTAAGGGATCCGGCTCCGCAGCCAATTTCCAACACCTTTTCGCCTTCTTGAATATCTAGCGCATTAACAATACTTTCGGCGGCACGCGGATCAATTAGGAAGTTTTGTCCCACTTCTTTTTTCGCCAAAAGCTTTAACGAAGCCACTCCTTCGAAAAATCTGTCTTCATTCATCTTGTTCTAGCGCCTCCTGAAGTTCCTCTTTTGTTAACGCCAACGCATTCACTCTTTTTAGCAGCGTCTTTGCGTTAGTGTGTCCCAAATGCAAAATCCGTTCCAATTTTGCCCTTTTTGACGAGGAATTATCCTCCCCCATCAAACCTAATTCCACTAAATCCGCCATGGTTAACTTGCCACGATCGGAGGAGGCGCTGGGAACAATATGAGAAAGGGCATCCAACACGTCTTCCTTGGAACTTTCTGCAACGCCAACCTTATGGTGTTTAATCGCGTGTTCTTTAAGAACAAAGGCGTGCAAAAGACCTGGGATTTCACGGTTTAAGATGTCCCGTATGCGTTTTCCCGGGCAATCTGGATCCGTTAAAACCACAATGTCCCGTTTCTTTTTGGCTTCTTTCAAATACTCGATTGTTTCACGTGGAACGTCTGAACCGTTTGTAACAACGATATCGGCATCCATGAAAGAACTAATTAAAGCCTCATCTGACGTTCCTTCTACAACAATGATGGCAGGGTATTGGATTTTATTCATGTTTCACGCGGAACAGCCTTTCTAAATTCTCTTTCATCGTTTCCGCTAATTTGTCGACGTTTATACCTTTTAATTCAGCCATGGCTGCAACAATTAAAGGGATGTTTTTCGGTTCATTCACCGTTCCTCTCAATGGGGTCGGGGCCATATAAGGCGAATCGGTTTCTACAAGCAGCCGCTCTAAAGGACACACCTCCACGCATCGTTTTGGTTCCTTCGCATTTTTAAAGGTCACGGGACCATCAAAGCCAAAGTAGTATCCTAGCTTTTCTAGTTCCATCATGGTTTCAACCGATCCGGAATAACAATGTAAAACTCCCTTTCTTTTTGGGGAATGGACCCGAAGAATATCCAAGGTATCTCCTAAAGCTTCTCTAGCGTGGATAGAAACAGGCAAATCAAGTTTATCTGCGAGCTCTAATTGACGGATAAACCACTTCTTTTGATTTTCATGGTCTTTAGGATCGTGAAACCAATGGTAATCGAGACCGATTTCTCCGATGCCTACCACTTTCGGACGCTTCGTTAGTTCCTCTATCTTTTGGAGCGCCTCTTCCGAAATCGATTCAAGATTTTCAGGCTGAAACCCAACCAAGGCATACACCCCTTCAAGTTCTTCCGACATTTGAACCGCTTTTAAGGATGATTCGTAATCCCACCCAATAACCAAAAGAGGGGACACATCCATCGATTTAGCCCTTTCATAGACCTCGCGATAAGAGGAATCAAATTCTTTATCGTTCAAATGGCAATGGGAGTCAAAATATTTCATAAAGCTCCTTATTTTCCCACGCAGAATCGGGAAAAGATTTCATCCGTCAAATCATGTGTCGCATCTTCCCCAAGCAATTCGCGGACGTGGTTATAGGCCTCCTGAAGGGATACGGAAAGCAAATCAACAGATAATCCGTTATTCGCACCCTCTTCTGCTTCCTTTAAGTCGGAATCGACTAAACGCAAAAGCGCCAATTCTCTTGCGGAGGAAAGAGAAGGGGTATGGTAGGCGCTATCGTGAATGCCTAATTTCTCAACGATAGCCTTTCTAAGAGCGCCGATATCGTTATGAAGCGCAGATACTTCGATTTCGCCGTCTTTCTTTTCCGCAACTAAGTCTGCTTTGTTGTTCACGATTAAATAGGGCTTGTTTTCCACCGATTTTAACAACTCCCGTTCTTCTTCATCGTAAGTTGTGGAAGCGTCATGCACAAAAAGCACCAAATCCGCCTCTTCGATAGAGGATAGAGACCGCTTAACCCCTAGTTGTTCAATCGCATCACTCGATTCACGAATCCCCGCGGTATCCATAAGATGAGCAGGGATGCCATTAATGGATAAATCTCCCTCCACAACGTCGCGCGTCGTTCCTGGGATGTCGCTGACAATCGCCTTTTCTTTTTGAAGGAGAGCGTTCAATAAGGAAGACTTTCCAACATTAGGCTTGCCAACTAAGGCCAACTTGACCCCTTCACGTATCATTCTTCCTTCTTCGCCCTGCTTTAACAGGGTGGAAATACGCTCACGAATAGCGTGGCATCCTGCAGCAATTCCTTGATTCGTCGCCGCTTCTTCTTCGTCATATTCTGGAAAATCGATTCCTACCTCTACTAAACCAAGCAATGCGCCGATTTCTTCTTTTAATGGCCCGATCGATTTGCTAGTTTGGCCGCTTAAAGACAACAAGGCGACGTTTTTGGATTCTACGGTGGTGGCGTTGATTAGATCCTGAACCGCCTCCGCTTCAATCAAATCCATCTTGCCGTTATAGAAAGCTCGGGCGGAGAATTCCCCTCCCGTTGCATAACGCACTCCGCGAGAAAGGTAAGCTTCCACGATTTGATTCACAATAACCATGGAACCATGGCAGCAAATCTCCACAACATCCTCGCCCGTCATGGTATGGGGTTTGGGATACACCAAAAGAACCACCTCATCCATGGCCTGTCCTTGATCGGACAAAGTTCCATAAAGCAAAGAACGGGTTTTTAAATGGGAGACTGGTTTAGAAAAGAGAGAATCCGTGATTTCCAAAATGCCTTCGCCAGAAGCACGAATCATAGCGAGGGCGCTTTTTAAGGGTGGAGTTGCAAGGGCGATAATCGGTTCATTCATACGCGCAACTATTATATATAAAAGAAAAGAGCCGTTTGGCCCTTTTCCTTAATTTAATTAAGATTATTCGACGTATTTGATCGAAACGGCACGGTTGGCACCAACACCGGTGGATTCGGTTTTGATGTGTTCCATACCGGATAAGGTGTTGTGCACGATGCGTCTTTCGTCCGGAGTCATCGGATCGAGTTGGACGTCGAAGTGATTGCGGAGAACGCGATTGGCTTCACGCTTAGCGATGTTAGCAATCTTATCGTATTTTTCTTCTTTATATCCCGCAACATCGAGAAGGATGCGATAGCGACGCTTGAATTTGTTGCTAACGGCAAGCTTAGCGAGTTCATTGAGGGCTTGAAGGGTTTTTCCACTGCGTCCAATGAGAACGGGATTGCGTTCGGAATTGATCGTGACTTTGATGATTTCGTCTTCGACAACACTTTCAGTCGTGATTTCAATGCCAAGAGCCGCAACGGCGTCATGGAGGTATTTTTCCGCATATCCAGCGGCGTCTTCGTCGGTATAAACCACGATGGTGGCCGTTTTGCGGAAGAGGGATTTCTTTTCCTCTTTCACTTCGTAGACGAGGTGTTTTTCATCCACGGAAAGCTCGTCGCAGGCAAGCTTAACCGCTTCTTCAATGGTTTTTGCACTATATTCTTTCATTTTATTTCGCTTTCTTTTTCTTCGACTTCATCATGATGAGTTGAGTAATGCCAGTTTGAAGCATGGACATCAAACCGCCAATAAGCCAGTAAACACCCATGGCAGACGGGAGCATGAAGCCCATGACGATCGTGAAGACCATCATAACCACGCTCATAATCTTCATGGTTTTGTTTTGCTGATTGGCCGCGTTATTCACATTTAATTTGGCAACGTCCTTATTTTGGACCTTGGCAATAATGCGAGGAAGCATCATGGCCATGATCTGAACGCCCGCCATCAAAATGAACAAGACGAGGGCCGTCCACCAACCCTTGGTATTCAAATACCACGTTCCGCCGACATTAAACAGGGTTTGCTGGATGGTATCGGACAAAGACAAATTCAAGAATTCGCCGGTAGCGAGGGCCGAAGATCCCTGCAATCCGCTCCAAACACAGATGAACACCGGGAATTGAACGATGAGCACAAGCATTTGACGGAACGGTTTGACACCATGTCGGCGGTACAAAGCCATTTGCTCTTGGCTAAGACGTTGTTTTTCAGCCGTATTGGTATCAGCGTTCGGATATTTAGCCTGAATCTTAGCAAGTTCAGGTTGAAGCATCTGCATCTTTTGGCTATCCATCGTAGAGCGGAAGCTGACAAGAAGCAGAAGCGAACGAACGATTAAAGTCACGAAGACGATGGCCCAAATCTGCCCAATGCCGGTCAGAAGAGGATCCATGCCGACCGCGAAGGTATCCGTCAACCAAGAAACAGGGTAGACGAGTAGCCCTTCGAGGAAGCCTTTATGCCAGGCGTAGCCCCAAGATTTTTGTTGCATCGGAACTTTCCAATCGGCATTCGGTCCATAGTGGCCGTAATAGCCGTCACGAGTAGCGATGCAAGAAGTGATGCGGTTCACGCGTCCACTGACGGTCGACTTATACAAAGCAGTGAAGTCAGCAGAGGGGAGGGCATAGGAATCAAGTTGAGAGAAGGTCTTTCCATCGACTTCTTTTCCGACAAATTTGGAAAGAATGTCTTCATTCCACTTGTCATAGAAGCCCCAGAGATCGCGAACGTCTTCACCTTTTTTGTTTTGATAAAGGTCGCCTGAAAATTTCACACGGCCATTTTCATAAAGGACGGATTGAGTTTTGCCTTCTTCCGGCTTACCGTTTTGGATCAATTCGTCGGTTTCGAGGCCATTTTCGGTTTTATTGGCGTTAACGGCCCAGGCGGCACCGTTTTCACCATTGGCGGTAAGAGCGCTGACGAAAGCCTTGCCACCATCGGTAGCGGCATATTCAGCCCAGGTATCAACGGTCATGTATTTTCCCCAGCCATAATCGCCGGTGGAGTCGGATTCAACGATAGCCGCTTTTAACGCGTAATCATCAAGAATACCGAAGTAGTAAACACTCGGCACATAGTACCCATTATTTTTAGCGGATAAAATGACCGAATCGAGTAAAGAAGCGGATTTTTTGGAAGTGAAAGCGTTAAAGACGAGCGAGCCATTCACTTTAACGGGCTGCTTGTTTTCACCTTCGGTTTCCTTGTATTGGAACGGAATGTACTTGTAAACGTTGTCGTTGCCATCCAGGGCAGGACCTGCAATGGCGGGGAGGCCGTAAGCGGCGGCTTCCGTTGACCAAGCCTCTTCTTGCGCGATGATTGCTTTGATTGTTTCATCGCTTCCGTTCTTCAAAGCGTTGTATTCTTCCCTGGAAACATAAACCGTAACCCCTTGGTCGTAAGGATAAGCCATAGCGGCCTGGTCCGTAGACGAGCAGAAGTTAGCGGTGCAGCCAGAAAGAAAAACCGCCCCGAGCGCAAGAGCAACTCCGGTCAACAATTTTTTGTTTGATTTCGGTTTCAATTGAGTATTTCCTTCATGCGGTCGAGCGAAGCGTGTAGCTCCAACTCATTTTGCGTGAATTCGCCCTCGTGGTAGGACGGGCGAACCACGATGATGAGGTTGAACGGCTGCGTTAAATCCATTTTTTTGGAGGCGATGATCGCGCGAACTTGTCGTTTAACGCGAACTCGCATGAACGCTTTACCGTTGGCCTTCCCGACAGCGATGCCAATCCGAAGAACGGAATTGGCATTTTTTTCGCCGAATACGGTGAAGTGGGCAGACTTGACCCTGGCGCCGGTATGGATGATTCGATCGAATTCCCGATGGGGTTTGATTGTATTTTCCTTTTTCACGGCGCGAAAATCCCAAAAAAAATTAAGCAGCGAGGCGTTTGCGGCCTTTGGCGCGGCGGCGGGCGAGGACATTGCGTCCACCATGGGTCGCCATTCTAGCGCGGAAGCCAGCGCGGTGAGCGTGCTTCACTTTCGAGGGTTGGTAGGTTTTTTTGCTTGCCATAACGAGGTTCTCCTTTGCTTAAAAGCAAGTGCAATTATAGGGGGGTAAAATGGGGCTAGCAACTAATTTCGCACGCGCTCACGGGAAGAATAGGTTTTCCGCAAAAGAAGTTTTCCACATTTCGTAGGAGCGTTTTTAGGGGATAACTGAAGTGGGTTTCCCTTTCGTTACGCGCGTTTTTACGTTTTCCACATTTTTGGGGAAGTTCCCAAATTGTTTCGACCGCCACGAATCGTTTTTTAAAAATATCTCGGGTAAAACTCCGAAATGTCCCGAGATATCCACACCCAAAAAGTAGTAAATGGAAACGAATTGAGTTTTCCACAATGTGGATAAGTGCATAACTTTTATTCGATGAAAGCGGGACAAAAATTTATTTTTTATGTCGAAAATGTGGAAAAGTAAATTTTTGGAATCCTTTTCTTGGCATTTTGTGGAAAACTTTTATAATAACGCCGTATGTACGCAACGATATCCGAGCGGGAAGAGTTGTGGTCCGCCATTCTCACCGCTATCAAGAAAACCATCGAAGACGACCGAGTATACGAAGCCTTTTTCTCGGGGAGTTCGATTGCAGAAGTAAACGGTGACACGATGGTCATTTCTGCGCCATCGGCTTTGGCAGCGGTTGTTTTTTCCACCAAATTTCTTAAGCAAATCGCCGATGCAGTTCACGGATGCACCGGAACCAATTACAAATTGGATTTCAAGTCGAAGGATCAGCTTCTCAGCAATGGAAACTCTGCCTCAAAATCCGATTCCGAAGTTCACTTTTTTAAAAACGCCAGGTTAGACCCTCGATTCACCTTCGATTCCTTCGTTGTTGGCGACAGCGATATGGAGGCGAGGCAGGCCGCGCTTTTAATCGCTTCTAACCCCGGGAACGTCTTCAACCCCTTGATGATTCATGGTAACTCCGGGCTTGGAAAAACCCACCTATTGGAAGCCATCGGGAATTACATCAAAGAGAAGCAGCCGAACTTGAAAGTTCTATACATTTCCGCTTCGGATTTCATCGATGAGTTCGTTAATTTCGCTACAAACTATCAGACGGATCAATCCTTTAACGCCTATTTCCGAAGCGAAGTGGACGTTCTCTTGCTAGATGATGTGCAATACCTCCGAAAAAAAGCGAAGACTATGGAAATGTTTTTTAACGTTTTCCAAACGCTAGCCAACGCAAAAAAGCAAATCGTTTTAACCAGCGATCAAGACCCCTCCACCATCGATGGAATGGACGAGCGTCTCAAGACCCGTTTCTCCCAAGGCTTATCCGTTAAAATCAAAAAGCCAAATTTGGAAACTAGCAAACTAATTCTCCGTTCGAAAATCGCGGCAGGGGACCTTAGTTCCAGCATCATTGACGACGAGGTCATCGACCTGCTGGCGAAGAAATTCAATAGTAACGTTCGAGAGCTCGAAGGGGCTTTGAATCGTCTCATCTTCTACACGATTAACATCCGTCCCACCAAACACATCACTGCGGATGTCGCGGCAGAAGCAATATCCAGCCTTATCAAAAGTAAGCAAGAAGCAACCGTCTTATCCCCGGAAAGAATCGTATCCGTGGTTGCCGATTATTACGCGCTGACCCCCTCGCAGATTACTGGAAAGATGCGCGTGGCGCAAATCGCGCTCGCACGTCACATATCCATGTATTTATGTCGCGAATGTCTTGCCCTCAACTACAGCGAGATCGGAAAATTGTTCTCAAAGGACCACACCTCGGTGATGAACGCCGTCGGAAAAGTGGAAAACCTGTTGAAAACTGACATCGAGATGCAAAAGGCAATAAAGGACTTGGAGGACAAGCTGAAACCGTAAGATTATTTATATAATAAATAAATTTCCTTCTTAAATGGTACGTGTTAAAATTTAAGATGGATGACGGAAACGAGTTTTCCACACAATCCACACAACTCACATCTCTTATTATTGTTATTAATATTTTTTAAAGAATGAAATTGGAGGAATATCAGGCGCATGCGCTTCACAATTAATAAAGAAAAATTCCTTAAGGCTCTTAACGCGGCTAGCCATGGTGTCGCCGTTAAATCGCCGAACCCCGTCTTATCTAACGTAAAATTGGATTTGAACGAAAAGGGATTAGAAATAACAGGATCTAACGCAGAGTTAGCAATCCGCGTCACTATCCCCTACATGGAGGGAGAAACGGAAATCATCCGTAACGCCAGTGTGGGCAAAACGTTAGTCAATGCGAGGAACCTAACTGAATTCATTCGTCGGGTCGACGTTAATGAAGTTAGTATTGAGGTTATCGACGACTCCATCGCTAAAGTTGACGGGGGTCGTTCCTCCGTTAAACTCAACAGCATCAACGCGGATGAGTACCCTGACATCGACTTTGATGTGACGGGGCAAGTCTTCGATGCGAGCTGCGCAGACATCGCTTTGCTCGTCGACCAAAGTGCTTTCGCGGCCTCCACCAAGGAACAAAGGCCAGTTTTGGCGGCCGTAAAGCTTGAGGCGGCGGGGAATGGTCAATTGGTCGCCATCGCCACGGATTCAGCTCGTTTGGCCTGTAAAACGATTCATATCAGCCAAGACGTTCATTTCTGCGCTAACGTTCCTGCCAGGGTTCTTTCCGACATCGTTCGTCTCTTTGAAAACGAACCGAATGTCCGCGTCGGTATCGACGACCATAAGGCTCTATTCCAGTTCGGCAACACGATTGTCACCAGCCGCTTAATCCCCGGTGACCACCCGGGTAATAAATCCATCATTCCAACGAGCTTCAATTATTTCTTGGAGGTGAATTCGCAAGAATTCCTTTCCGCGATTGGCCGCGTTTGCTCCATTTTGTCTGCCGACCGCGATTCTGCCGTCAAACTCTTGATGCGCGAAGATGAGGTGGAAGTACAGGCGAAGAGCGAATCCAACGGGTCCGCCAATGAAAGCATCCAAACCTTCTCCTATTCCGGGGAGCGTTTGGAGGTTTCGTTCAACCCCGTCTTTGTCATGGATGCAATTCGTGCGTTGAAATCCGAAGATGTGACTCTTTGCTTCCAAAGCGAAATGAAACCCTTTGTGGCGAAAAACGTCAAAGATCCCTCAGCGATTGAAATCATCACTCCAATGAGGACTTACTGAGTTTTTAAAGGCAAAAAAATGCGACGAGAGAAGGCGAAAAAAGCCTTCTTTTTTTTACTACGTAGTAGTAAACTATATTTGGACGAAAGGCCACGTTTTCTTTTATGGACAATATCAACGAAATCAAAATCAAAACCGAGTACATTACGCTTGGACAATTTTTGAAATTTGCAGACATCATCCACGAGGGCGGCGAGGCGAAGTCCTACCTCGCCGCCAATGAGGTACTCGTCAATGGCGAAAACGAAAACCGCCGCGGTCGTAAACTTCGGCCCGGTGATCAAATCGCCGTCGACGGGAAGAGATTCCGGATCGCATGATTCTGACTCGTTTGCAGCTTTCTTCTTTCCGCGGATATGAGCGGCTCGACCTTGGCTTCGGACCTGGCATAACGGCTGTAGTTGGGGAAAACGCGGCTGGCAAAACCAATTTGGTGGAAGCCATCCAATTTCTCTCCTTGGCCCGAAGCTTCCGAACCAATGACGACGCGGTGCTGATTCAAGACGGAAAGAACGTGGCGGTTATTGATGCCACGCTGTCGGAAGGGACGCTAACTCGAAACATTCGGGTGGAGCTCTCTAAAGACGCAAAGAAAGTTTACGTAAACGGGAAGCCCATCCGACGTCTCAGCGAACTGTCGAGGCTCGTCAACGTCATCGAATTCTCCCCCTCCGACGTATCCCTGTTTTGCGGATCGCCGAGTGAGCGGAGGTCCTTCCTTGATATCAGCCTCTCCAAACAGTCCCTGGACTATTTCCGGCTTATCTCCAATTACGGGCGACTCCTCAAACAAAGGAACGCGGTTTTAAAGCAAACCGCCCCGGATTTGAATCTTCTCGACGTCCTCACCGATCAAATGATCGAGGCGGAAGAATTCATCATTCGGTACCGCAATCAGTATTGCGATTCCTTGTCTCGCCAACTCCCGGGCCTATTAGGCAGGCTCCGCGGGGCCGAGACGGAAGCGGAACTGGTTTATCGGCCCTTTGTTCGGGGTGATGCCGATTCGTTCGCCAAAAAGGCCAAAAAGGCTTACGAGGCCAGTCGCGAAAGCGATTTGGCCCACGGGACGACGTCCATCGGCGTTCATCGCGAGGATTTCTCTCTCAAGGTCCATGGCGTGGATATCGCCACGCATGGCTCCCAAGGAGAGAATCGTTTGGCGGTTCTCGCGCTAAAGCTTTGTCCTTACTTTTTAATTGAAGACGAAGCTTTGAAACCCATTCTTGTTCTTGACGACGTCACTTCGGAACTGGATGCAGAACGGGTGAAAAACCTGATGGATCTGCTCCGCGAATTTCAACAAGCGTTTGTGACGACGACACAATTATCAATCGAGGGCGCAACCTATGTGGATGTTGCCTCGAATAAAGCCATTAGGAGGAACTAACATGGCAGACGAAGAAAGGAAACTCGACGGTTCCACGTCGGGGAACGAGATCCGAGAGGAAGACCGCTTCCAATACGTGAAGGAAGACGTGTCCAACGAAAAGGAACTCGAAAAAGCGAAAGCGAACTACAACGAAAATGACCTCCAAGTTTTGGAAGGTCTGGAGGCCGTCCGTAAACGTCCAGGCATGTACATTGCTACCACTGCGGCGGCGGGTTTGCACCATTTGGTGTGGGAAATTGTTGATAACTCCATCGACGAAGCTCTTGCTGGATATTGCAAGACCATCACCGTTATTATTCACAAAGGAGATTCCGTCACCGTCAAGGATGATGGACGTGGTGTTCCGGTTGGCATCGTTGCCAAAAGCGGACTCTCCGGTGTGGAAACTGTCTTTACGATTCTTCACGCTGGCGGCAAGTTCGGCGGAGAAGGCGGCTACAAAGTTAGCGGCGGTCTTCACGGCGTCGGCGCCTCGGTCGTTAACGCTCTTTCCACGTGGATGGAAGTCCACGTCAATCGCGATGGCGGTGAGTATTTTATCCGCTTCGAAAACGGTGGACATCCCGTTGGTCATTTGAAGAGAATCGGTGATCAAAATGGTCGAGGAACGACTGTTACTTTTCAACCGGATCCCACCATCTTCACCGAAACCACGGTTTATAATTACGATACCATTCGCAACCATTTGCGTCAGATGGCCTTCCTTAACGGAGGCATCTCGATCGTTTTGATTGACGAACGTGGCGAACTCCCTGTTCAAGAAAGCTTCAAATACGACGGCGGAATCCGTGAATACGTTTCCTACATCGACACGAACAAACTTCCCGTTAACCCCACTCCGATTTATTGCCAAGGGGCGGAAGAGGTGACACTTGCCGATGGAGAGACCAAGGAACGTATCTATGGTGAAATCGCTCTCCAATGGACGGATTCCTATTCGCAGGATGGAATTTATTCCTTCTGCAACAACATCTCTACCAAAGAAGGCGGTACTCACGTTGAGGGCTTGAACCTCGCGCTCGGCCGCGTGCTTAACGACTATGCGCGTTCCTTTAAATTCTTAAAAGAAGGTGATAAGAGCTTCACGGGCGAGGATTGCCGTGAAGGTTTGACGGCCGTTATCTCGGTAAAACACCCCAACCCGCAATACGAAGGACAGACCAAGACGAAACTCGGTAATTCCGAAGTTCGTAAAATCGTTTCGACCATCGTCGGCGATGGACTTTCGCAGTGGCTGCAAGAAAACCCAGCGGAAGCTAAGGCGATTATCGAGAAGATTCAACTCGCCTGCAAGGCTCGCGATGCCGCTCGCGTTGCGCGTGAAAAAATCCGCAAAACCGCTCTGGATATCACCACGCTCCCCGGCAAATTAGCCGACTGCTCGAGCCGCGATCCGGAAAAATGCGAACTCTATATTGTCGAGGGTAACTCCGCAGGCGGTTCCGCCAAGAATGGACGTGACCGCGAAACGCAGGCCATCCTTCCTTTGCGTGGTAAGATTCTTAACGTCGAAAAGGCCCGCGAAGACCGCATTTGGGCCAACGCCGAAATCGGCAACATGATCACTGCAATTGGTGGTGGTATTCGCGATAACTTCGATGTTTCCAAAATCCGTTATCACAAAATCGTCATCATGACCGATGCTGATGTCGACGGCGACCACATCCGTATTTTGCTTTTGACTTTCTTCTATCGCTTTATGCGCCCGTTAATCGATGGCGGCTATGTTTACATTGCTCAACCGCCGCTATACAAAATCGATTATAAAGGCAGCGCCTATTACGCTTATAACGACGCCCAACTCGAAGTGTTGAAAAAGGAGCTTGCCTTAAAGCCTGGTTACCCCTTCCAACGCTATAAAGGTTTGGGCGAAATGGATGATCAACAGCTTTGGGAAACCACCATGGATCCCGCGGCACGTAAGATGATCCGCATTACCATTGACGATGCCGCTTTGGCGGAAAAGTGCTTCACCGATTTGATGGGCGACGAGGTTGCTCCACGCCGTAAATACATCGAAGAGCACGCCCAGTTCGTCAAGAACCTCGACATCTAATAGGAGGAACGAAAAATGGAAAACGATGAAATGAAGAAGAACTCGGAAGAAACCGTTGACGAAACTTCGGAACCTTCCGAAACCTCCACCCCCGAAGCAAAAGCTTCTCACGAAGGGCAGCAATCCGCTGACGCGATGTTTGGCGAAGAGGCAGCACGTTCCGGCATCATCCCCGGTTTAACGGACCGCGATGTTGCCAGTGAAGTCCAAACGGCCTTCCTTGATTATTCCATGTCGGTTATCGTCTCTCGCGCGATTCCCGATGTTCGCGATGGCTTGAAACCGGTTCAGCGCCGCATTATCTACGGCATGAACGAATCGGGCATGCTTCCGAACAAACCCTATAAAAAATGCGCCCGTATCGTCGGTGACGTCATGGGTAAATATCACCCCCACGGCGACTCGGCGCTTTATCTCGCCCTCGTCCGTATGGCTCAGCCTTTCTCGCTCCGTTACACCCTTGTGGATGGCCACGGGAACTTCGGTTCCATTGACGGCGATGAACCCGCCGCTATGCGTTACACCGAAGCTCGCATGAACAAGCTTGCCATGGAAATGGTGCGCGACATCGATTGCGACACCGTTAACATGGTTGGCAACTATGATGGCACGGAACTGGAACCGGAAGTTTTGCCTTCCCGCTTCCCGAACCTTCTTGTTAACGGTTCTCAAGGTATTGCCGTTGGTATGGCGACGAACATGCCGCCGCATAACCTCACGGAAACGATCAACGCCATCGTTGCATTGGCGAAAAACCCGGCTTTGACCGCCGCGGAAATCATGCAGTCCTACCTGACGGGACCGGATTTCCCAAGCGGAGGCATCATCCTTGGCCGTCAAGGCATCTTGGATGCTTATCAAACCGGTATTGGAACGATCACCATCCGTTCCCGTTATCACATTGAGGAAATGGATAACGGCAAGAGCCGCATCATCGTGACGGAAATCCCCTACCAGGTGAACAAAGCCAACATGATCGCCAATATCGCGGATTTGGTCCGTGCGAAGGTCATCGATGGCATTACCGATGTTCGCGATGAATCGAACAAAGAGGGCATCCGTGTGGTAATTGAAGTCCGCAAGGACGTCATCCCCGAAGTGGTTGTGAACAACCTTTTGAAGCACACCGCCCTCCAAACCAATTTCGGCATCATTAACCTTTGCCTGGAAAACGGCGCACCGAAAACTCTCGGCATCATCCCCCTTCTTCAAGACTATATCGAATTTCAGGTTGAGGTCATCACTCGCCGTACCCGCTTCTTGCTCCGCCGCGACACCGATCGTCTCAACATCGTGGAAGGCTTGATCCTTGCTCACGATAACATCGATGAAGTAATCCACATCATTCGTTCTTCCAAAGACGACGCCGAATCCACGGCTCGCCTCAATGAACGCTTTGGCTTGAATGACCGTCAATGCGCGGCAATTCTTGCCATGACCCTCCGTCGCTTGCAGGGTATGGAACAAGATAAACTCCAAGCCGAAAAGAAGGAATTGGAAGCCAATATTGCCGAATACAACCGCCTTCTCTCCTCCAGAGACAACATCATCGATCAAATGATCGTTGAGCTCGAAGAAGTGAAGCGTCGTTTTGGCGACGACCGCTTAACCGAAATCTCGGATGCGGCTGCCGACATCGAAAACGAAGACCTCATCCCGCAAAAGAACATCATCGTCGCCCTTACCCGCAACGGATATATCAAACGCATGGATGACGATACCTTCGCCGCCCAGCACCGCGGCGGACGCGGCATCACCGGCATGAAGACCACCAATGGGGACCAAGTCATTTTGATGAAGCATACCTTCACCCACACGGATATCCTCTTCTTCACGACGCTAGGCAAGGTCTATCGCCTCCGCGGATATCAAATTCCGGATTCTGGACGTGTTGGAAAAGGCATGCCTGCCCAGAACTTCCTCAACCTCGATAAAGAAGAAAAGGTCGTTTCCATCGTTCCAATCGACGAATACGGCGAGAATAGCTATCTCTTCTTCGTCACGAAACTTGGTGTAGTCAAACGCACGTCCTTGACGGAATTTGCCTCCATCCATTCTAATGGTAAAATCGCCGTCTCTCTCCGTGGAGGGGATGACCTCTTCGACGTGAAGAAGACGGATGGCAATTCCATCATTTCGCTTGCTTCAAGCAACGGAAAACTTTGCTCCTTCAACGAAGAAGACGTCCGTTCGATGGGTCGCACCGCGGCCGGTGTTCGCGGCATGGATTTAAGCGATGGCAGCGAAATCGTCGGTGCCACCGGATCCTTCGAAGGCCGTTTGCTCCTTGTTTTGACCAATAAGGGTTATGGCAAGATGAGCTATGCGGAAGATACGGACATCACCTTGGAAGACGGCAGCACCCGCCACTATGACGGTTACCGTTTGACCAAGCGTGGCGCCAAAGGCGTTGCTACGATTGCCCTTAATTCCAAAATTGGTTCCTTGGTTGCCGTTAAGGCAGTCTCTACGGAAGACGACTTGCTCGTCATCACCAAGAAGGGCATCGTTATCCGTACTCCGCTCAGCGAAATCAAGATTGCTGGACGCAATACCCAAGGCGTGAAGATCATCAACGTGGAAGACAAGGATTCCGTCGCCTCGATTGCCATCTTGCCGCATGAAGATCCTTCGGAAGAAGGAGAAGAAGGCGCGGAAGGCGAAGAGACGCCAGACGAAACCTTAATCGATGAAAGTCCGGTCACTCCGGATGCCGTTGAGTGATGAGGGTATTCATTCACTATAAAACAGCATTGAATCGCGAAACCTTTGAGGGCTCCCGTTTACGGAAAGTCCTCAAAGGCGAATGCGAGGAAGCGGGCGTTACGTGGATCGACGACATTTTCGCCGAGCCCGATATCGCCCATTTTCTTACCCCGCGCGACGACGCGATGGCCGTGGATGCCGCCTGGCATTCCATTCCTATTGTCGTCTCTGCTTTCTATGCGGAGAATGACCCTTACGCTTCCTTTTTGGACCCCAAAAAGCCCAAAACCCCGACTATTACTTCGCGAGCGATGCGCTTGCTGAATCGAGCTGACCTCGTTTTGGTTCCTAACGAAGCCATGAAGACCCTTTGCGTGGAGCAAGGGGTGAAAAGTCGAATCGAGATTCATGAGCCGTGCGTCAATTTGCGTCGTTTCGATAATTTAGGCGCCGAAAAAGATATTTTTCCTCGATATTTCTCCATTCGTGACGAGAAGAAAATCGTTCTATCCGCGGGTTGTTATGAAGACCGTTACATTATAAATGCGATGAAGAACATCGCTTCCTGCTGCCCGGAACTCGATTTCTATTTCTTCGGATCGTTTAAGCGGCATAATCCCCGTTGGCTGATTGCCTCCTATTCGAGAAAGAGCCCGCCGAACCTGCATTTTGAATCTCTGGTTCAAGATGATGTGTTCCGCAGCGCTTTGTATCGAGCGGACGCCTTCCTAGCTTTGGACGCGGTTCATCCAGACGGCGCGTTTGTTCTGGATGCGTTTGCAACCAAAACCCAAGTGGTCGCCCTTCACAAAAATCCGTTGAATGATCTTTTGATCCCAGATAAAACGGGTTTTGTCTTCGATAGCATCGCTTCGATTGCACATTATCTTCGTTCCTTATATTCGAAAGAGGCAAAAAGCACTATAATTCCGGCGTATGCGATGGCGGAGCGCCATTCGCTTCAAACGGGCGCAAAGCGATTGAAAGAGCTCTACGCTTCGCTTCTAAACCGTTGAAAAGGAGTATCCCCCATGTTGGATGTCAAATTGATTCTAGAAAAGCCCGACGAGGTTGTCGCGGCATTAAAAAAGAAACTTTGGGATTTTGACCCGAAGCCCATTCAGGAATTGAGCGCGAAGCGCTTGGAATTGCTTAAGAGCGTCGAAGCGAATAAAGCGGAGCAAAACCGTCTTTCTGCGAGCGTCCCCCAAATCAAGAAAGAGGGCGGCGATGTCAAAGCCATCTTTGCGAAAGTCAAAGAACTTGGCGCGGCGAATAAGGAAGGCGAAGCCGAACTCAAGAAAGTCGAAGCGGAAATCACTTCGCTTGTTGAAGTCCTTCCAAACACCCCGGATCCCGATTTGGTGGGCGGTGGCAAAGAAAACAACCACCCCATCTATCATTTTGGCGAAGAACAAAAGTTTGATTTCACTCCGAAAGATCACGTCGCTTTGGCAGAAAGCCTTGGGCTCATCGATTATAAACGCGCCGCTAAAATCAGCGGAACTGGCACTTGGGTTTATACGAACCTTGGCGCTCGTTTGGAATGGGCGTTGCTCAATTATTTCATTGAAAACCATCTTGCCGATGGCTATGAAATGATCCTTCCTCCTCATATTCTCAATTACGAATCCGGATATACCGCGGGACAATTCCCAAAATTCCAAGAAGACGTGTTCTGGCTCGAAGGCATGGAACCGCGCAAGTTCATCCTTCCGACCGCCGAAACGGCTCTTGTGAACCTCCACCGCGATGAAATCCTCCCGCTTAACGAGCTTCCGAGAAAATATTTCGCCTATACTCCCTGCTACCGCAAAGAAGCTGGCTCTTACCGCACCGAGGAACGCGGCATGATTCGTGGATACCAGTTCAACAAAGTCGAAATGGTTCAATATACGACCCAAGAAGGCAGCGACGCCGCTTTTGATGAAATGGTCAAGAAAGCCCAAAAACTCGTGGAAGGACTTGGACTAACTTATCAAATTGACAAGTTGGCAGCAGGAGACTGCTCCCACTCGATGGCTCGTACCTACGACATTGAAGTTTGGATTCCGTCGATGCACATCTACAAAGAGGTCTCCAGTGTCTCCAATGCCCGCGACTACCAAGCCCGTCGTGGCATGATTCGCTATCGCGATGCGGATGGAAAGACCAAATTCTGCCATACGCTCAACGGATCTGGTCTTGCTACCTCCCGTGTTTTCCCGGCCATTTTGGAGCAATATCAACAAGCCGATGGCTCCGTCATTGTTCCGGAGGCTCTCCGCAAATACATGGGTGGCATCGAAGTCTTAAAGCCGATTAAGAAATAAAAATAATTTTGTCAATGGTAATCCCTTTGGAGCAATCTGAAGGGATTTTTTATTGCCTGAAAATTCGGACGCTCTTTGTTTCAAATAATTAAAATTGTTCGATGCTGTCGAAACTTATTGCATTTTTTGTCGGGGGGGGGTTATGATTTTTAAAACTCTTACAAACGACAAGGATTTTAACAATGAAGTTCAAATGTCCAAAATGCGGCACCCTTATTGAAGGGCAGCCGGAGCGCTGCCCGGGTTGCGGGGCCAAATTTAAGTGGAAAAAACTGGAGGAAGCGAAACCCAATCCGGAAAAACCTGCTCCCCCTGCACCCGTTGCTAAGCCTCGCGATGATATTGCCCTCATGATGAAGGTTAAGCCTATCATGGCTAAATATCGCGAATTGTATCCCGAAGATGTAATCGACGATGAAGAAGTAAAGAAAATGATTGTTGAGAACATCGAGCTGAATCTGGATACGGATGAAGTTTTATCGGATATTCATGGAACCGTTTTGTATCGCGAACAGAAAAAATCCGAAGCGGAAGCCGCGGCCTTGAAGGCGGAAGAAGAAGCGAGGAAAAATGAATTAAAGGCAAAAAAGAAACCTTATTACACCTTCGGCATGGTGGCGGCGATCGTTACCCTTGTATTTGCGATGATCGCCTTCATACTTGGTTCTGCTTACGTTAGCATGGTTGCGTATCGTGGCAATTTCGCGCTTGTCAACTTCTTGTTTATGGGGGTGATTCTTGCAAGCATCACGATGTTCGTTTTGTCTCTTGTTCGACTCATTCGTTGCGCGAAGTCTATGGGGACTGGCGATTTTGACCATTTTGTTGAGCGCGTCGAAAACAAGAAAAAACCCAAACTGCCCGTTCACTTGACCTTTATGGTTATCGACTTCTCCCTTTTGACCGCATTGATGATTGCAACGTTTGTGTATGCAAACAGCGATGCGTCGGTTCGTCCCGGGACTGCCGAAACAATCAAAGAACTTGTGCTCTTCCTTGTCTTCGCTGTCGTTCCATTTGTCCTTGGGCTAGTGTTTCACGGGCAACAAAGAAAGAGGATTCAATAAGAAAATAAGCGGCTGTTTTGGCCGCTTTTTATATTTTAAGAAAGGAATAATTTATGGGAATTAACGTTGAAGCCATTCAATATACCCCGGAGAGTTCGGCAGAAAACGACATTATCGTTTATAAAGGCCCGCAGGAAGATTTTGGGGCCTGTGCTCAGCTGAACGTCGCCCCGTCTCAAATGGCATTATTTGTTCACGAAGGGGAAATTATCCCCCTTCCGCCTGGACATCACGTCTTAAAGGAATCGAACAACTCGCCGTTTGACTCAATCAATCGTTTGCAACGCCTTTTTAGCAAAGGGAAATCCACTTACCCCTGCTCCGTTTATTTCATTAACCTCGTTACGTTGCAGGATCTTCGCTTTGGGACGCAAAACCCCATTCAAATGGAAGATGCGCAAAACGGAATGATCTTGCACGTCCGTGCCGCAGGCTTATTCGGAGCCCATTTAAACAATGACGACCATGACGGCAAGGACATCATTAAATTCTTTACGAAAGTTAACGGGACTCGCGCCGTTTTCACCAAAGAGGATTTGGCGGCGTATTTGCGTGGAAAAATCATTGAACGCATCAACGACAATCTTGGGAAGATCATGATCGATCGTGGAATCGGGATTCTCTCCGTTGCTTCGCATTACGCGGAATTATCTTCCATTATGCAGGAGCAATTGACCCCGTTCTTTGCGGACTTTGGCGTTGCGATTGATAACTTCTCTTTCGTGACGATCAACGTGCCGGATGAAGATTTGGAAGATCTAAAGAAAGCTCGTTCCATTGATATTCAATCCGCGGCGATGGCAAGAAAACGTCAACGCGAAGGATATACCTATCAACAAGAGAAGGGCTTTGACGTTATGAAGACCGCGGCTGGAAACGAAGCGACCCCTGGCCAATTTATGGGCATGGGCATGGGCTTAGGAATGGGCGTTGGAGTCGGTGGCGCCATGGGCGGAACCATGGGCAACATGGCTCAAAACGTCATGGGCTCCATGAATCAACCTGCGCCAGAAACAAAACCCGCGGGCAAAAAATGCACCGAATGCGGAGTCGAAGTTCAAGATGGGGTGAAATTCTGTCCCAATTGTGGTCACAAAATGGTAGCCACTTGCCCGAAGTGTGGTGGGGAAATCATTCCTGGTGCGAAATTTTGCCCCAACTGCGGAGAAAAATTAACGAAGGTGTGCTCCAATTGCGGTCACGAGTTGGCTCCTGGAGCAAAATTCTGTCCCGAATGTGGAACCAAAGCAGAATAAAAGAAAGGACATAATCCTATGAAAAAATTTCTAACTTCGAGAGTCCCTCTCCTCCTTGTTATTATTGGCTTAGCCCTCTTTAACGTCGTTTTTTGGGCAATTGCGGGTCAGCACATTGACGCATTGCACACTGGCCTATGGGTTGCTTATGGGTTTTTGACGACTGCATTTGTAGTTGTTGGAGCCGTGACGTTTATCCCGGTTAAAAACAAGAACACGATTGCCTCCTTTTCGTTAATCTTCATTGTAACGACCGCGTTCCTGGGTTTATCCCTTTTGATCAACATCATTGTCATGGCGGTTAATTCAGACAATTTCGTTTGGCCTTTAGTGCTCAACGCCATTGTCCTATTTGTTTATATGGCGGCGATGCTTATCGCCTATAAACATCTTTCGCGTGTTGATGACAATACGGTTGCTCGCGAAACAAGAATGCGTGACTGGCGCACCGTTTCTATTAACGTTACTGGTCTATTCAATCTAACGGATGATGCTGAAGTTTTGGCGGCGTTGAAGAAATTCCGTGAGGATATTGATTGCTCTTCTACCGCGAGTTCTGAAGCGACGAAAGAAACGGAAAAAGAACTCGATGAGCAAATCATTACGATTAAGTCTCTTTTGAAGGCTGGGTCGGACAAGGAGACGGTCCTTAAGGCGATTCGAGTTGCGGAAGGAATTCTAAAAACTCGTAATCAACTTTTGATGACGATGCGTTAATTTATGGAAGGCGAGTCTTATAAATGCACGGGGTGTGGTAGCGAAATACCCGCCTCGCTTATCGACTTTAAAACTCGGACGGCCCACTGCCCTTGGTGCGGATTAGAGGTTGTTTTTCCGAAACGACACAGCACCGCTAGTCCTAGTGCGGTCGTTGCTTTGGAACAGGCGACGGAAGCGTTTTGTAATAATTCGTATGAAATGGCAAATCGCTTGGCGGAATCTGCTCTAACGATGGTTCAAGGGCATGCTGGCGCTTTGTTTATTACCTCTTATTACAAGGCATTCCATGCAGAAATCCGTGCGTCATCCCTGATGAATAAGTATTTCGAGGACGTTTTCCCTTATGCGGAATTCGATATCGAAGAAGAAGAAATGCTGAAAAAACTGATTCGTAAAACTATGGTTCGCCTCACGGATTTCGAAGAAGCGATTCTTAAAAAGTTTTCCGAATACGACGACCCGAAAGAGTTGGCTGAATTTGTCGAAGGGTTTTCGCCCCTCCTCATCATGAATCGCACGTCGGTTAATTGGCTAACCCCATCGATGGCGGAAGTGTATTTGGCAATCACCCGCCGAACTTCCATTCCTAAGACATGGTATGCGTTGTACGCCTCAATAAAAAAGAATCCGGACTCGCCGTTGAAAACGGGTCAATTCTTCCTGAAAACGAAGTGCAAACGCATCTATGAAGAGTATGTTTTGCCGATTGGAAAAATTCTAGATTCCATTCAAGACGACGCTCTTAGAAACAAATTTCATCAAGCGTACGAATCCACGCGCTCTACTTACGAAAAAGCCATGAATTGCTAAAAGCAGAAAGGAAGGAAAATATGGCAGACGGATACATTGACCTTAGTCCGATTATTGGCGCGATTAATACGGTCAATAGCAACTTGTCGAAAGTAAATGACAACGTGATTAACGTTAGTCACAACGTTGTTGCGATCGACAATCGACTTACGGCGGTTTATGAGGAACTCAGCAATCGCATTGAAGAGGTACAAAAGCACCTCAAAAAGATGGAGGACGATCAGCGCAAAGCCGCCGCTTTGCAACGCGCGATTACCGAAGTTATTCGCGTTCGCCAAGAATTGGAGCAAAAATTCGGAACCCATCAACAGGTTCGCGAATACATGCTTGGTATTTTGCAAGCGACCGACCTTGGCTTAATCACCAAGAGCACCATCAGCAAGTGCACGGAGCAGTTGATGATTTCTGCCCCGAAATATTGGTTGGCTCCGGCTTTGATTGCTTTGGCGGCTTGGATTTCGGACGATAGGGCTTTAGCGGAACGCGCGGTGAAAGAAGCTATCAAGCGTGATGCGGAAAAAACCTACTTGCTCTTCGCTTTGATTACGCGCCGTGTTAATGCGGGTCGTATTTCTAACGGAGAAGAAGGAACGGATACCTGCTTCTTGTGGTTGGATCACTATTTTGCCATGCAGAATCCGTTTGATATGCGTACCTCCATCGTGGCCTATGTAGACGCTTATGCAAACGGCGTTTTCGGGAAAGACCGTGATCACATTTGCCAAGACCACATCAATCAATGGATGAAGGAATTAATGGATGGCAACCCCAATTTTGCCGAAGAACAAAAGTCCTTCTGGAAGAATTATTTCGACAGCCACTCCGATGGATTACGCGATGCGGATTACCAGTCGTTGAAAGTGGTCTGCCGCGAATATCGAGAGATTGAACGGTATGTTTCTCGCATTGATGCTTCGGAAAGAACGGACAAGAATGGGTCCGCTGGCATTAAGCAAGACATCATCAATATCGAGAACCAACCTTCCGATATGGCGGCTCTTGTTGCAGCCATCGATGACCAGTTGATGCGCCTAGTCACCAATTACGAAGATGGGGAAGAATGCCAACTCCGCGAAGAAGAAAAATTCCTTGCTCGCGTGAAAGAACTTAAGGGGGATGAAGACCGCGCTACTCGCGAATTGGAAGAAGCTCGCAAACGGAACGCCGACCTTCCCGTCGACTTCGCGAAGCGCCTCAGCCTTTCTGTTATTGATAACAGCGCCTCCTCTTCCGAAAAGAAAACGGCTTTGAATTTGCTCCGTCCCTATATCGTGGAAGCGTTTGGCGAATTCATCACCGAATACAAAGATTCTTATCCCGAAAACATTCACCTCGCCATTGAAGAGCCGGCGAAAGTCGTTGCTGGTAAATCCTTTACCTGGAGTGGTGAAACCAAAAACGGCGAAAACAAAGAAGAACTCGTTGCCTCACTTGAGAAGCAATATGAGACGGAACGTACTTCGACATTGAATCGAATCACCGATGACGCTGCTCTTGCCATGAAGAAGAGCTCCACCATCGCGTTCTGCTTCTCGCTATTTATTGTCCCGTTCTTCATTGGAATTAGCCGTAGGAAGAAATATAAAGCGATGATTGCAAGCAACGAAGCTGATCGCCGCGCGGTCAATTCGTATTTTGACAAAACAAAAGCACAATCCGCCCAATTACTGGAATCCGCTCTTGCTGGACGCAATAAGGCCAACAAGGTCGTTGAAGACTTCCAAGCCAAAGAAGGCGGCGAAGAACTGAGTTTCTAAGAACAAGGAGGTAAACCATTATGGCAAAAAAAGATAAAGTAACCCCTGCAGTCGAGGAAGAAATCGAAGCCGCTCCGGTTGAAGAGGAAGTCGAAGCGACCCCCGAAATCGAAGAAGAGGTCGAAGCGACCCCTGAAGTGGAAGAAGAAGTTGAGGTGGCTCCTGTTGAGGAAGAGGTCGAAGTCGCCCCTGTCGACGACGAAATGGACCTTGATGCCGAATTTGGCGTTGACGCCGAATCCTTTGATGAAGAGATGAAGAAAGCCAAAGAAGCGATTGCTGCTTCGGAAGATTTCTCCACCTACGCGAAGGGATTCCCAGCGTGGGATTTGGTTCCGCCTGAAGGAAAATAACCAAGCGCAACAAGGAAGGCTGGGGAAACCTGGCCTTTTTTTGTTGGAGTTTTTGCTGATTTCGTTACAATACCTCTCATGAAAAAGATTTTGACGTTCCAAGATTATAGCTGCCTCGGCCGTTGCTCCTTAACCGTGGCCCTTCCTACGATTTCAGCCTGTGGGGTGGAATGCGTAGGCATCCCCACTTCCGTATTTAGCAACCACACGGCTTTTCCTGCATGGGTTCAGCGTGATTTAACGGGTGAAATCGAGGCGATGATTCATAAGATTGAAGAGTATTCGCCTTCGTTTGATATGGTTTATACCGGTTATTTAACAACGGATCAAATCCCTGTTGTGCTTCCTTTGATTCGGGAATTCAAAAAGCGGGGATCTCTTGTGTTTGTCGATCCGGCGATGGCGGATGGCGGACATCTATACGCCGGTTTTAAAGAAGGCCATGTGGAAGCGATGAAAGAATTGGTCGAAGAAGCGGACATCCTTAAGCCAAATCTTACAGAAGCCTGCCTTTTAACAGGGATTCCTTATCCATCTAAAGACATAGGGCTACCCTTATCTTTTTATCAAAAATTAATAGACGCCCTCGCTCTTTTGGGTCCGAGGCGTGTCATTTTATCGGGACAAGAGCTTCAAAAAGGAATGATGTCGGAAGTGATTTACGATGGAACGATTCGCGCCTTAGAAGGAACGAAAAGATATCCGGGTTCTTTCCACGGGACGGGCGATTTGTTTTCTTCCTCTTTTGCAGGATCGCTTCTAAACGGCAAAACGTTTGAAGAAGCCGTGAACATCGCCCATCAATATGTGTCCAAAGCGATTTCCATCACTTCGGAACGGGGTGGGGATGGTCAGCGTTTCGGCGCGGATTTCGAGCAAGCGATTCCTTATTTGGTATCCCTACTCTCCAAATAATTCCTCGCGTGTTTCCACGCGAAAACACACACTTTTTATTTACTTTTGGAAAAGCGTGTCCTATGGTATGCCCCATAGGAGGTCATAATTTTTATGACGAAAGAAGAAAAGGCTGCCGCCAAAGCGGCAAAGAAAGCCGAAAGAAAGGCCAAGGGAGAAGGCCTTTGGAACGACTTCAAAAAATTCATTTCGAAAGGAAACGTCCTCGATATGGCCGTTGGCGTCATCATCGGCGGAGCGTTCAACGCGATTGTCACCGCGTTAGTCAACATCTTGATGAGCGTTTGCACTTGGGGCGTCCCTGGTGGTATCAAAGGGCTCGTCACGGTGCTTCCCGCGGCGAATGCCACTCAAGCTGGCGTCCCGGGAATTGGACAATACTTCACCGATTTGAAGGCTGCAACGATTGCCTATGCCGCCAGCCAAGGCGTCACGATCACCGAAAGTTCCGACACCTATGTTCAATGGCAAAATTCTTTGAAGAACCTCTACACCCTTCACGGTACGACCTGGACCTATAATCTCTCCGCGGTCATCGACTGGGGAACCTTCATCAATGCGATTATTTCCTTCATCATTATCGCGATCACCCTCTTCGTTATTGTCCGTACGGTGAAATCCGTTAAGGCGAAACGCCTTGCTTGGCAAACTCAGATGCAGGAAGAATATTATAAAAAGCATCCGGAAGAACGTCCGGCACCCGAACCAGAACCTGTTAAAAAGCCGACGACGGAAGAACTTCTCACCGCTATCCTTGGCGAACTCCAAGCCCAGAACGGTGTGAAGAAAACCGAAGAAGCGAAATAAGTCTTCATCATTCCTAAAGGAATCGCCCTCTCCGCGGTTCCTTTTTTCTTTGCTTCCTGTACAATTTTTATCTATGAGAATGATTGGTTTAAATGGCGTGGAAAATTTCCGCGATTTAGGCGGATACCCCTGCTCTTACGGAGAGACTCAATATGGGGTGATTTACCGTTCTGCAACTTTGGCCGCGGCAACACCCCAAGATAAAGACAAAATAGCAAATTTGGGGATTAAGACCATTTTGGATTTGCGGGATGATGAAAGCCGGAAGAATGCTCCGAGCCCTTTTCTTCACGATCCTCGGTTTGAGGTCAAAGAATTGTCTGTGAACGGGAACGGGCGGATTTCTAAAGATTACGAAGATTATCTCGCTTCCTATATGGAAATGGTGGAAGACCCCTATACGGCAAGACGGATTTTTAAGGCGATTCTAGAATCTCCAAAACCCTTGGTTCTTCATTGCAACGCCGGCAAAGACCGGACAGGTGTATTCTCCGCGATGTTGCTTCTTTTCGCTGGCGTCCCCCTTGAAATGGTGAACGCCGACTATATGATGTCCTTCCCTTTGCTTCCGAAAATGACGCAAAACACGCGCCAATACCATCCAGAAGTCCCGGAATTGCTTTTAACTCCTATGACGGGCTTCTTCCCTGAATTCTATCAACGCTTCCTGAAGCGGTACGGCGATTTGGAACAATACTGCGAAGCGATTGGGTTAAGCGATGACGAATATCATTCCTTGGTGAGTTTGCTTGGGAAACAGGAAAAGAGCTGTGGGGCGGTCGTTTTCCATAACGGCAAGGTCCTTGTTGAACACATGATTCAAGGCCATTACAGCATTCCTAAGGGACACGTGGAGTCTTTTGACGTGGACGAATATGCAACGGCGAGACGAGAAATCAAGGAAGAGACAGGCTTAGAGGTCGATCATTTCCTTTCTGGATTCCGTTATCCCATTTTCTATTCCCCACGAGTTGGCGTTTTCAAAGAAGTGGTTTTCTATATCGCGGAAGTAAAAACAAGCGATACAGTACCTCAAAAAGAAGAAGTGGAATCCTGCCACTTCATCTCTCCTGCGGATGCGATGCGGGTGTTAAGTCACGATTCGGATCGAAGAGTCATGAAAGAAGCCGCGTGGTACGAGGCAAATCATTCTAATGATTGGATAACGGGAGAATAAAGGGATGAAGAAGAACGTCTTGTGGCTATGGGCCGTTGCCGGATTCCTTCTATTAACAGGATGCGGCAAGGCAACCCCATCTTCTTCTTTTTCTTCGGGCTCCGATTCTGCTGATTCTATGACGTCGAAATCGGATGAACCCGTGATGAGTTGGAAAGCGGGGTTTGGGCAAGCCATTCAAGAAGTCTTCGGATTTTCTTTTGATTTCCCCTTCCCGAAGGGGTTTACGGAGCAACATACCTACAAGGTCGAGGAATCTAAAGACGGACCTTTCCTTTATATCGAAGACAAAGCTGCCCCGAACCTTGTATCCACTTATGGACAGGCTCTTTTGGATTATGGCTTTCAAGATGGCGGAACCCCATTGGAAGGTGATGACTCCATTCACATCTACAAGAAAAATTTTGGGGATCGCGCCGTGAAGGCGACTGCTCAAATTAGCTATGACCAAGAAACGGGGATGGCCATTTACCTCTCCAAAGAAGAAGGGGTCTATGAAGACACTTCCTTTCCTTATTCCCGAATTGATTCTCATTTTAGTCTAGATGGTATGCCATTACGGCAGTTCCCGCTTTTGACGTTTTGGAAAATACGCCGTATTGCACTCATATCAACGAACAAAATCAATTCGAAATATTTGGGAAAGTGAGAGATGGGGAAGCGGTGAAGAAAGATTATGAAACTTTGCTGACCACGGCTGGATATACGTTAGAAATGAATTCTTTTGGCGAGATGGAAGCCAAGAAAGAGAATGCCCCGTTGTCGCTTCGGTTTTTTACAAAGACCCAAGAAGGGTCCGCTGTATTCTATTTGGTGGTAGAGAAAGCTCCGGTGCTTGCGGATGCGTGGAGCGAAGAAATTAGGGCAAGCATGGCCCAAATCCTTGGTGACTATGTGCTGCCTTTTCCCGTTGGGCTCAAGGACGACGCCAGTTTTGGCGTAGACAACGATGGGAATCACGATTATTTCTATGTTCGGGATATGAATTGTGGGGATTTAAGCGCGCCCTATGGTCAGCTTTTGCTCAAAGAAGGCTTCTTCGTTTTGGATAAAAAGGACGCCATGACCCGATACGATATGGAACGGGTAGATGACGACATAAATATCGAAGTGGAATATTACGGTGGTCTATTTTCCATTTATGCCTGGGTGGAAAAGGATGATAGAACCGAATTCCCTTATATCAAAATGGCGAAAAACTTCGGAATTTTGTTAAACAAAGCGGAGGAAATCCCGGAATTTCGGTTGGCCAAAGGACAAAAATACGATGCCTATGGCGTGGAGGATAAATCTTCTTATTATATCGGCGGTTATTTTGACTCGAATATAACGGATGAAGATTATGAACGCGATTACGAAGCGTTATTAAGAAAAAATGGCTTTAATGTTCCGGAATACCAAGAAGGCGTTAAAGTGGCGACGAAGGTTGGTTTAGATTTCTCACTGGAATTCTCGGCGACGAATCATTATTTCCTTCTCCAACTTATCAGTACGATTAAATAAGAAAAGCCCCTGCTCGTTTTAAGCAGGGGGTCCGTTTACTTTAAGGGAATGACGTCTTCGCTTGGGCGTTCTTTGTATTTCCCTCGGGTAAAGTCAGGAATGGCTATAGGGGTTCCTCCGTTACGCAGGGATTCTTCGGACAACGGAGTGACTGCCATCCAAGTTGCCATATCGTAAACATCGATAGGGAAGGGCTTCTTTTCGTTCAAACAATTGAAGAAGACACGGAATTCAATGTAATCCATGCCCCCATGTCCTAATTCTCTTTGCCCCGGGGTGATGTTTTTCCAAACGTCGGGAAGAAATTCTTCCTTATAACGATCGCTGCAACCTTGGTTCTTTTGGTAGAAGTCATAGGTATCATAGATTTCAGGAATGTTTCCGTCCGTCATGATGAGCTTGTTATCGGCTGCGGCGAACCCTTTGGTTCCTCTTAACGTGAATTCACGGGCATAGAAATGGGGGAGGGAGGTGTCTAGACGGATGGTGATAACCTGGCCCTTTTCGGTGGTTAAAGTGGTGGTGACGATATCGCTTTGAGCGAATTCGGTGCCCTTTAAAGTAGAGTCGGGGCAACGAGTATCGTCTTCAAATCGTTCAAGATTCACCCCGGGGCGAGTGCCGAAACTAGACAGGTGGGTCAAGCGATTTCCACGATTGATGTCGAGTGCTTTGGCAATGGGGCCGAGTTCGTGGGTGGGGTAATTCTCCGCGTTGCGACTTTGGTAATTACGGAGACGATAATGGCGGTTCACGTTGCCTCCTAAAATCTCTTCCCGTAAATCGTGGCTATAACATCCGTGGCAATAAAGAAGCTCTCCCAGTTTTCCAGAACGATAAACCGCGGTGGAAAGCAATTCGAATTCGTCGAAGCAGCAATTTTCTAGCATCATGATCGGGGTCTTGGTCCTTTCGTAGGCATCGACTAGATCCCAACAATCTTGGACGGAATAGGCCCCCGCAACTTCGCTTCCAACAATTTTTCCTTTTTCCATCGCGTAGATAGACATCGGGATATGCATTTCCCAATCGCAGATAATCATGACGATTTCGACTTCGGGGGAATCAACAAGGGCTTTCCAATCTAGATAAGCCTTCGGGGCTTCCCTTTGCCTTTCTTCTACCAGCTTGCTCGCTTTCTCGACGCGGTCTTCGTAAAGATCGCATAAGGCGACGATTTTGCACTCGGGGCACGCCATCATGCTGGAAAGAAGCGCGTACCCGCGGTTCCCAAGCCCAATGACTCCAACGTTATATTGCTTCATGGTTTTCTCCTTTTTAAAAGGTGATGATGGCTTTATTATGCACGGACAAGACGAAAAAGAATTGCTCTAGCAAAGTTAAAAAAGGCGAAAATCACGGGAAAAGAAGAATAAGGTATAAAATAGAAGCATGGAAATCGGGCAGGTTTGCGGAAACAAGAACCCGTTTTTAGGATTTAACACCACAAAGTTTGGGATTTAAGTATTTTTGATAAT
>SAMEA104315431__coassemble_508_pt1 | contig 32873 bp, 32 predicted proteins | sample SAMEA104315431__metabat2_high_PE_021 | metagenome-assembled genome bin SAMEA104315431 (sample SAMEA104315431) | gut metagenome | biome: Monkey gut; feature: monkey-associated habitat; material: faeces | place: China | collected 2013 | reverse complement strand
TGGACGTGGACATCATGTAAAGGATGGAATAGCAGGCGCCCCCGATATATTGCATCGAATTGCCGGTTCCAGAATTCCAAATTTGAATGGAGCCAAGAAGAGTAAAGACTACAAGGGTAACGCTATTCATGATGAGGGAGTAACGCCCCACCAAAACGTTCTTTTTTAACGCCACGTAATAGGCAACAACGTCGATTCCTCCCCCGCTCCCGTCGACCTTAAAGGCAAAGCCGCTGCTAAGCCCGGTACAAACGCCGGCAAAAACCGCGCGAGCCAATAGGCCGCCGTTATTGTTGGCGAATACGGCCAAATCATGAATCCATCCGTTATCCCAAACCGAGAGAAGGGCTTCGAATACGGAAACAAGAATGACGTTTAAAAAGGTATAAATCGTAAAACGCTTTCCAATCCCCTTCCACGCAAGAATGAAAATAGGGATGTTCAAGGCAAAATAAAGCACAGAGAAAAGGATATTTTCCACCTGGGCCGTCAAAATATCGTGAGAAAGAAATAACGACAAAAACATGATGATGGTCTGGGAAATACCGCTCATGCCGCCCGAAACAAGTTTGGTGACCTCACCGCCGCTTTCCGCAATAAGTCTATTCGGAACCAAGAAGCACTTATAGCCAATAGCCAAAATAAAGGCCGAAAAGGTAAGAATGAGGACGTTCCACCCATTGAATACGGTGCTCTTTAGAATCGGGTGATCATACAGTTTATCTTCGACGCGCTTTTTCCAAGAACGGTGATTATTGCTCATGGCTCACGATTATAGAGCATCCCCTATCCGAAAAGAAGAACCACCCGGCGGGATTTATACGTTGAACAATTTTCCCTTACTTTAGTAAGTACTTGGTTGATGAGCCTAAAAATGGGTGTTATCATTTACCCGCTGTTTTTACAGGCATCCTATTTTTATCGGAGGACGTTATGAATATTCTAAAAGCAATTGGCGGAAGCTTCTCCAAATTGTGGCGTTGGATCCGCGAAACCGCGTGGGTTCAGCCCCTTCTCATCGTCGGAGCCATCTTCGCCGTTATCTTCTCAATCCCGAAATTCACGACTTGGTTCAATGCCATGGGCGCGGATTCTTCCTCCGGCTACTTCACTTCGTTCCGTCTTTCCCTTGAAGGCGAAGGACGCTTGATCACCGAAAACGGAAAAACCACTTCCGTCATGACCGAAGCCGACAAAGTCACCAAAACTCTCTTCCTCGGCTCCAGCGCGACTAACGCCAAAGACAACTATAAAACCTACGCGGATTATCAAGCCGCGATGAAGGAAAAAGGTGTCTTCGACTATGGTGAAAAATATTACCTCGCCATCGTTGCTCGCGATTCCTCTTCTTCCGACACCTTCCGCGATGCGTTCCAAGTTCTTCAAGACAACTGGGGCGGACGCTTCAACGCCGAAGACAAGAAAGATTTCGCCTTGAAGACCATCTTCTCCGACGAAGTTTCTACCAACGACGACGACTATGAAGTCGAATCGGATAAGAAAGCTTTCTCCCGTTATCTCAACAAATGGAACGGCGGCGAAGGCGGAGCCGACTTCTTCTCCTACGTCGGACCGGAACTCCAAGAAGCTCCGTTCAAAACCAACAATTCTGTTTCCGATTCCAACTACGAGCACATCACGATGCCAGAAATCGACACCTTCGATGTTCCGACCGTCTTCTTGGTCGACTTCTCCGAAGAAGCCTGGAACGCGGGACGTTATGGCATCTCCGAAGCGATTTGGACCCTTTCCGGAAGCAACAACTACGACAAGGCCAACATGCTTCTCAACATGTGGAACCACTTTAACGGGGCGACGGATAACATCTTCTCTTCCGCCTACCAAAAAGCCTAATCTCCCTTTCTAAAATCGCCCCGCCGGAAACGACGGGGTTTTCTATTGGACGTTATTCCCTTTTATATAATAAGGATAGGGAATTGCCCTCTTGCAAGAAGCCCCCAAGATTCTTATCGTCTTTAAGGAAATTCCTATGAACAAAGAACTAACCCCCTCCCAGCAAATCGAACGCAGCCTCGACTGCGAATTCAAATTCAATATCTGGCATAAATTCATTGAAGCCCTCGGTGAATACAAACTCGTCAACGAAGGGGACAAGGTGGCCGTTTGCATCAGTGGTGGCAAAGACTCCATGCTTTTGGGTTTGCTATTTAAACATTTGAAACGATATAGCAAAGTCCATTTCGACGTGGAATACATCGTAATGAATCCGGGATATAACGAAGAGAATTTCTCCCTCATCAAAAAGAATCTTGAACTCCTCGATATTCCTGCAAGGATTTATTTCACCGACATCTTCGATATTGCTAATTCCACGAGCGAAAAACCCTGCTACCTCTGCGCGAAGATGCGCCGAGGAGCTTTATACCGCATCGCCAAGGAAATGGGATGCAATAAAATCGCTTTGGGCCACCATTATGACGACGTCATCGAAACGACGTTGATGAATATGCTCAATTCTGGATCTTTCCAAACGATGCTCCCTAAGCTCCATAGCACCCACTTCGCGGGAATGGAAATCATCCGTCCCCTATATTTAGTACGGGAAGAAGATATCCTCGCTTTCCGCGACTTCAACCATCTCCGTTTCATCCAATGCGCCTGCCGCTTCACCGAGAATGTGGCTTCTTCTGCTAGCGCGGTGACCTCTCAACGCGCGGCGACGAAGGCCTTAATCAAGAAATTAAAGGAAGAATATTCCCCCGTCGTGGAAAAGAACATCTTTAAAGCCGCCTGCAACGTCACCTTAGACAAAGTGCTTGGATATAAGGAAAACGGGATCTTCCATAGTTATCTAGACAACTACGAGGAAGAAGGAAAGCGAATCGATCAAGAAATCAAAGATTCCAAGCTCGAAGAAAAGGTCATCGAAAAGGCAGAACGGGAACACCGTCCCATGCAAATCGACGATTCGTTTAGCAAGAAGGACTAATCACTCCTTCTTTTTCTTTTGGTAATATTCTACGACGACCGGCGGGACTAACGGAGAGATATCCACGCCTTCTAATTGCATCTCGTTAATCGTGGAGGAGGAAATAAACGTCGTTTCCCTTCCCGACATAAAGAACACCATATCGATATCTGGCCCCGCAAAGCGATTAGCCGCGGCCAATTGGAATTCATATTCAAAATCGGTGACGGCACGAAGACCACGGATAATATGGTTCGCGTGATGCTTTTTGCAGTAATCCACGGTTAACCCGGGATTAAAATCCACCGAAACATGAGGGAATTGCTTCGTGGCTTCTTTCATCATCTCCAAGCGTTCTTCGATGCTGAAATTCCCTTTCTTGGAAGGATTGACGGCGAGAAGAAGAATGACATGATCAAAAACGCCAAGGCTACGTTGCAAGACATCGAGGTGGCCGTTGGTAATCGGATCAAACGAACCAGGATAAACAGCAGTACGCATATTATCGTTCCTTTCTTAAGGTTAAAACGGAAGTACGTCCATAATGCTTGAAACGAACGTCTTGATAGGAAGAGGAAGCAAAATCCAAATCCCCTTCATATTCTAGAATGAGCGTGGAATAAGGATGAAGCAGGCCCTTGGCCCATAAAGCATTCACCGCTTCTTGATAATAGGCTTTTTCTTTATAGGGGGGATCAAGGAAAACAATGTCGAAGGGGGTAGAAAAGGAAGCAATCGCGGAACGAAAGTCGCAGCAATGGACGGTTCCATTCATCTCTTTTAATTTCTTAAGATTCTCCATGAGCATCTGGGTGGCTTTAGAATCTGCTTCCACAAAATCGCAATGAGCAGCTCCGCGGGACAACGTTTCAATCCCAAGGGCTCCACTGCCGGCGAATAAATCCAAAACATTTGCCCCTTGGATTTGATTGCCAAGGCTAGAAAGCATGGCTTCTCTCACCCGATTTTTGGTGGGGACCGTGACGGATTCGGGAACTTCGATTTGACGGCTGCGATATTTCCCAGCAACGATTTTAAGCATGGGGTTTACCTCCACAGGAAAGACGGTACTGATAAGGTCCAAAAAGGATTTCGTCGAGTTCGGCATAAAGACGACGAACCGCATAATAGGCTTTTTGGTATTGCTGGGAAAGCGGATATTCGTCGAGTTCTTTCTTGGCTAGATAGAGTTCATGCTGGGCAGGAGGTGTTTTTTCGGGATCATCTTGTCCAAAATAAAGGGAATTCGCATACCCCTCCGCCTTCTTTTTGGCTTCAAGGGATAATTCCAAGAGTTTAGGGTCGGCGTTAACTTCTTGGTCCAAGGCGTTCAAGGTTAAAATCCGTTCGTCTTGGTCCAAAGCTTTTTTCAAAGTTTCGAGAGCACGATAAGTCGATTCTTTCATACGCGAACTATTTTACCCCTTCCCCCTCGCGCGTGCTAGAATATCGGGGCTATGTTGTTCCGTATTACCAAAGACACCGACCCGAAATTGCGTCGTAAATGTGAAGACGTCCCCCTTCCTTTAAGCGAAGAGAACCAAAAACTCATCGACGACATGCTTGCATATTTAAAGTTGACCCAAGACGAAGAATTCCGCGCAAAGCATCCTAACACCCGCGAAGGCGTGGGTTTAGCGGCGCCCCAAGTAGGGCATAATCTCAAAATGCTTGTGATTTCTTATCCCACGGGGGACGAAAAAGACCCCTTGGTGGAATATCAGCTCGTCAACCCCAAAATCGTCATGAATTCGATCAAGAAAGCCTATTTAAACGGCGGGGAAGGATGCTTGTCCGTCGATGACGAGCACCCTGGTCACGTGATCCGCGACTATAAAATCAAAGTAAAAGCCTACGACGCGAAATCGAAACAAAACATCGAAATCACCGCGCGTGGATATGATGCGATTGTTTTGCAACATGAAATCGATCACCTCTCCGGCATTCTTTTCTACGATCGGATCGACCCGAAAGACCCCTATCAAAAACCGGCGAATTCCGTCGCGATTTAATTCTTTGAAACCACTTACATCATTTCTCGCTCTTTTCATTGTCGCTCCCCTCTTGTATAGTTTTTTTGAAAAGCGGAACATAACGCAATTGCTCTGTTTGCATGATTTCAATCCCAATCAGTATTTCTTTTTGAAAGGTTTATAACTATGAAAGGATCCCCCATCAACATCTTCGCCCTTGGCGGCCTCGGCGAGGTCGGCAAGAACACTTATTGCATCGAAAACGATCGCTCGTTGATCCTCGTGGACGCCGGCGTTCGCTTCCCCGAAGCTAATCTTCCTGGGGTGGACTACGTCATCCCCGATTACACGTATTTGAAGGATAATCGCGCCAAAATCAAAGGATTATTTATCACCCACGGTCACGAAGACCATATCGGTGGCATCCCTTTCTTGCTCCGCACCGTCCGTATCCCTGTGATTTATGCCCCGCGTCTAGCGGCCGCTTTAATCCGTCATAAATTAGAGGATTCCCGTTTCCGCGATCCCGTTAAAATCGTGGAATACGATAGTGATTCCGTCATTAAAATCGCGGACGATTTCGTCGTCTCCTTCTTCCGCGTCACCCACTCCATCCCCGATTCCTTCGGCTTATGCATCGACACCAGCGAAGGACGCATCATCGAAACCGGCGACTTCAAGATCGATTTGACTCCTGTCGGGCCGAATTTTGAAATCAACAAGCTTTCTGAATTGGGCTCTCAGGGCGTTGATTTGCTCATGGCCGATTCCACGAATGCCGAAATCGAAGGCTATACTCCTTCCGAAACCGCGGTCCGTCATGGCGTAGAGGAAATCTTTGATAAAGCCATCGGCCGTATCATCGTTTCTACCTTCTCCAGCAACATCAACCGTATCCAACAGGTCGTGGAAGTGGCCGTTGCCCATAAACGTAAAATCTGTGTCTTGGGCCGTTCGATGAAAAACGTCATCGGCATTGCCCGCGAGCTCGGCTACATCAAAATCCCCGACCAATCGATCATCCAAGAAAACCAGCTCAAGAATTACCGCAACTCCGAGGTTTGCATCGTCTGCACCGGCAGCCAAGGCGAACCGATGGCCGCGCTTTCTCGCATTGTTTCCGGGGATAATCGCTTCACCCAAATCTATCCAGGCGACACGGTCGTCTTCTCTTCCAATCCGATTCCTGGCAACGGCGCCCTCGTGGACCGTCTTGTCAACAAACTCGTTCGTTTAGGAGCTGACGTCAAACAGAATTCTATGGCATTCAGTCTCCATTCTTCCGGACACCCTTCTCGCCAAGAATTGCGCTTAATGCAGCGCTTAGTGAACCCCGCATACTTCATGCCGGTCCACGGCGAATATCGCATGCTCAAATTGCATGGAGAAATCGCCAAGCAGCTTGGTATGCCCGACGACCACATCTTCATTTGCGATAACGGCGACCAAATCGTGCTTCAAAACCACACCGTCCGTCGCGGTGGACAAGTTCCCGCCGGAGCGAAATATATCGATGGTTTGGACCTTGATGGCGTCAGCTCTCAAACGATGAACGACCGCGAAATCCTTAAAAACGACGGCATGGTCAGCGTCCTTATGGTCACGGATAAGCGTCATAGCAAATTGCTGGTTCCCCCGATGCTATATACCCGTGGATTCAATTCTACGGAGGATAGCCATGTTGTTCGTCATTCTCAAATGAAGGCGCAGCAATGCGTCCAAGAGCTGATGTCGCGCAACGCGAGCTACGCGGAAATCAAATCCTCTCTTAAGGATGTCCTTTCCAAATACATCCAACGCAAAACCGACCGCCGTCCAATGATCATTCCGGTCATCATGGAAGCCCGCTGATGTTCATCCTCGCTTCTGGATCCCCACGAAGAAAGCAGCTTCTGCATAAGCTGCTATCCGACTTTGAAATCATCGTCCCATCCGTTGACGAATCCATTTTGGATTTGCCCGCGAAAGATTTACCACTAGAAGAAAGCCGCATGAAAGCTTATGCGGTTTTTGCTTCGCACCCTTTGGATCAGGTTTTGGCCTGCGATACCGTGGTTGTTTTAAATAACAAGGTACTTGGTAAGCCTAAATCGGAACAGGAAGCCTTTGAAATGTTAAAGGCGGAGCAAGGGAAAAAGCAGGTGGTACTATCCGGATACACCTATATCGATAAAGATTTTGAAATCAGCCGAACCGTAAAAACGGATGTTTATTTCCATCCCTTAAGCGACGAGCAAATTTGGGAATATATCCGTATCCATAAGCCGTTAGACAAAGCGGGTTCTTACGGCATTCAAGATGATTACCCATTAATTGACCATATCGAAGGGAGCTTCGATAACGTCATGGGTCTTCCCACCGAAGATTTAGCGGTTCATCTTCGTCGAATTCTCGCCAAATAAGGTCTTCTCCACTTCTTCGGCGTTTCCGCGGATAACTAGGGTTAAGCGATCGCTCATTTGAATGAAGCCGTCCACGCCGGCTTCTTTTAATTCATCCTTTTTCAAAAGGTCGTAATTCTTTAATTTGAGTTCGATGCGCGATCCTTTGCGAAGGTGGGACAAGACGTTTTCTTCTCCTCCTAGCGCATCCATCGTTTGGGCTTTGGCAATAACGGCTTTCTTGCTTTTTTTCTTCTTTTTGGCAACGGGAATAAATAAAAGCAAAAGAACGCAGAGCAGGATGAATCCTGCGAGGGCAAAAGCCAAATAAACCGCATTTTGGGACAGCCATTCGTTGAAGGAGGCTTGCGTGTCGTCTAATAAAATCAATCCAAGAATCATAAGTGGACAAAGTATAGCATGTTGAAAGGAAAACGCGGGGAAGTAAAACCGCATCGGACTTCTAACCCTCTTTTCCAAAGACAAGTGTATAATGTCGTTTAGAGGTAAAATATAACCATGTCCAACACGATTGAAATTGAAGCCAAAGCCCTGGTTAAACAAGACGAATACCGTAAATTAGCCAACTTGTTTCGGGGATCCCCGCGTTATGTTCAAACGAACTATTACATCGATACCGAAGACCGCCTCCTTGCCAAGGAAGGGGTTGCCCTCCGCATCCGGGAGAAGCAAGGCCAATACGAATTAACCTTGAAAACCCCGTTATCGGAAGGATTGCTTGAAAAGAACGCATCGATTTCCTTCCAGCAATTCGCGGATCTTCGTGACTTAGGCGAATTCCCCAAGACCGATATTGAACGTTTCTTAATTCAACTAGGATTTGATACAAAGAAGCTATCTATCCTTACCTATTTATCCACCGAACGCATCGACGTGGAATACGAAGGGGGATTACTTTCTATTGACCGCAACACCTATTCTGGTAAAACGGATTATGAAGTGGAATTCGAATACAATTCCCTTGCCGGTGCCCAAAAAATCATGAAGGAATTCTTGGAGAATAACGGCGTGGAATGCCACTTCTCCACGGCCAGCAAAGTCCAAAGAGCCATGAAGGCGATTGGAAAATAAATCACGTCTAAAAAGAATAGCGGCGTCTCCATTGGGCGCCGCTTTTTCAATAAAAACCATTCTCGTCTACGAAATATAACTCAAACAGCAAATAACGGATGCAACACAAACAAAAATACCGATAACAAAGAAAATATACGTCAAGAGCCTCAAAACCGCGACGTACGGTTTTTTCTTAAAAATCAGGCACATGCTAGAAAGACAAATCACGACAAGACTGATTAAAAAAGAAACCAAACCGATGAAATTGCCATGATCATAATTACCCGAAAAAATACTCGTAAAATAAAATTCACGGTTAGGATAATCTTGTCCTGGTGGAATCGGATATACATACCGCGTTCCTTGCAGCAGGGGAACAAAAACCAAAATCGAATATAGGCCCGCAAAAGCCAATACAACAATCAATGTTGCGAAATGTATTTTCTCCGAAAGGCTTTTCGCCTCGACTGCCATCAAGGTCGTTTCGTCCTGATCGACCAGTTTTGAAACGGGTACGGCAAAATATAATGCCAGTTTTTCCATCGTTTCCCTGTTTGGATAGGCTGCGCCAGTCTCGAATTTAGCAATAAGGCTTCTTGAGACATAGATGCTTTTGGCTAATTGGGCTTGTGTGACTCCTTTTTCTTTTCTTAATTCCTTAAGGCGATCTTCAAACATCCTTCCCTCCTTTCAAGGTTAATATACTTCCAAAGTCGTTTCGTACCTTGTTCATTCAACGGAACAATTGTGAAAGATTTGGAACAATAGAACTCATCGGAGTTTTTTAGACTATCAGAACATTATGCGCTTAGATTATATAAGTTTTCTTTGTTGGATTATTCAAACGTTGACGCACAACAAACCTATTCAGTTTGGGATTACGCCTCAAAAATCCATTAAAAAACCCGGATTTCTCCGGGCATTGATCGTTATAGCGATGCTTTCTTGCAGCCTTCTGGCAAATCCAAGTGGCTGGGCACATCTTTATCGCAGTCCTTGCGGTCGCAGGAAGCGCAGTAAGATTCGGCAAGACGACGGGCGCGAGGGATGAAGGTGCGAATCTCTTCTTCGTTGTAGCCCACTTGCACGCGGCGGTCATCGACGATGATCGGGCGTTTTAGAATGGAAGGATTTTTACGGATGAATTCGATGAGCTCGCTGATTTTCATATCATCGAAATCGATGTGTTGTTCCTGAACGATCTTGGAACGTTGGGAAATGATATCGTCCGTCCCGTTTTCCGACTTCGAAATGACTTCGCGGATATCGTCCGCGGTGAGGTCGGGTCCGAAGATGTTCTTGGATTCATAGGGAATCTTTTGCTCATCGAACCATTTTTTGACCTTTCGGCAGCTGGAACAGGAGGGAGAAGTGTAAATCTTAATCATGACTTTATAAAATATACGCTAGAAATTCATCATGACAAGAGGGTCTTCCTACCCTTTTTTATAGGAGCCCCTATAATAGGCCGCATGGAGAAAAAGGTCATCGCCATCGATTTAGATGGAACGTTACTCAAAAACGACGAAACGTTGACTCCTTTTTCCGCTTCCGTTCTTTCTGCTTTAGAAAAGCAGGGACACGTTGTTTTATTAACCAGCGGCCGTCCTCCTAGAGCCATTTTGCCTCTTTGGGAACAGGCGGGGCTCCATTCTCCAATTATTTCCTATAACGGGGCATTGGTTTTTCATCCAGGGGATCCTTCGTTTCCCCGCTTCGAAGCGAAATTCCCCTTATCCAAAATCCAATCCTTGATTCAAGAATGTATACCCCATTGCTTCTGCATGATGAGTGAAACCTCTTCCTGCATTTATGAAGAAGGGAATACCGAGGACCTCCATAAATATTTTTGGAGGGATGGGATGGAAATCCATCCGTTAGGCGAATTAAAAGAAGATCCCTTTACCTTAATCTTCGGGGAATATCCTGAAGAAGACGAATATGTGGAAAATACGGCAAACAAATACTCGTTATCCTGGCGGCATTGGCGGAATATGCCTTACAGCGAGCTTTATTTCCCCGAAGCCTCCAAAGGGGAGGGGCTAAAGAAAATATTAGGGATTTTAGGGGTATCCAAAGGGGACGTGTATGCGTTTGGGGATTCCGATAACGATTTATCTTTGCTATTAGAAGCCGGACACCCCTACTGCATGAAGGATGCAAAAAGCCATCTTTTGAAAGAAAGATTCCCGTTAACGAAAAAAGGCCACGACGAGGACGGCGTAGCCCTGGAACTTCAGCAAATCTTTTCTCTATAACCCAGCATCTTGACGGACGAAGGCGTTGATCGCTTCGATTTTGTCTTTTAGCCCATCCGAAGAGGGGCCGACAGCCTCGATATAGAATTTCATCTTGGGTTCGGTGCCAGAAGGACGGATGCAGAGGGTCGATCCATCCTCAAGGAAATATTTGAGAACATCGCTAGAAGGGAAACCAACGAGTTGTTCTTCTTTTCCGTCTTTTTCGATCGTTTTGCCATGGAGGTAATCGCTGATTTTAACCACAGGGATCGAAGCGATTTCCCAATACAGGTTTTGATGGAGGCGGTCCATCAATTCCTTCATCTTATCCGCGCCTTCCATGCCTTCAAAATAGACGTCCTTGGTTTCGGTTACATGATAGCCGTATTTCTTTTGAAGGTTATCAAAAGCAACGTCTAAAGGAATGCCTTGGTTATGGTAATAAAGGGCCATTTCGGTATAAAGAAGGATGGCCTGGATGCCGTCTTTATCCCGGACAAAGGGTTGAACGAGGCAGCCATAGGATTCTTCGTAACCGAAGAGGAATTTCTTGCCGTTAGGCTTTTCTTCTTCTTGATGAATCGCATGGCCGATGAATTTGAATCCGGTGAGGAAGGATTGCGAACTCACCCCATAGGCTTTGGCGATGACGCGTCCTAAGGAAGTCGTGACGATCGTATCGTAGAGGACTCCGTTTGCAGGGAGACGTCCTTGTTTTTGATAAGAAGAAAGCAAGTAATCCAAAAGAAGAGGAGCGCTTTGGTTGCCGGTGAAGCGTTCATAGGTTCCTTTAGAAGAAAGGAAGGCAAGGCCGCAGCGATCGCCATCGGGATCGGTCATAACGGCGAGGTCAGCGTGGTTTTTATGGCAATATTCCAAAGTCAGATCCCAAGCCTTGGCAACCTCGGGGTTTGGGGAGGCCGTGGCCCCGAAAGAAGAATCATGGACACACTGCTCTTTCACGGGAATGATGGTATAACCCGAATCTTTAAAGACGCGCATCGCATTTTCATAGCTCGCGCCGTGTTGGGGGGTATAGACCACTTTGAAATTTGATTTGTCCAAATCTGGATTCACGCGGCAGGACTCCACGAGTTTGCAGTAAACGTCATCCACTTCTTCTCCTAGGACAATGGTTTCGCCTTGTTGAACCGCAACCGGGACTTCGAATTCGAGTTCGTTTGGGAGTTTGTCGGCGAATCGAAGCATCTCGTTCGCCTGGCTAGGGACGAGTTGGCAACCCGTTTCATCATAAATCTTGTATCCGTTATATTGCTTGGGGTTATGGGAAGCGGTGATCATGACGCCACCTTTTGCCTTGCAAAATCTCACGGCAAAAGAAAGTTCAGGAACGGGGCGAAGAGAAGGGAAGATAAAGGCTTTGATGCCCATTTGGTTAAAAATCTTCGCGGCAAGCAAAGCGAATTCGCGGGACTTAAAGCGGTTATCGTGGGACAAGACGATTCCACGGGTTTTCGTATCTTCGCCGAGGGACAAAAGATATTGTCCAAAGGCAACGGAGACTCTTCCCACCGTATGTTCATTCATCCGGTTCGTGCCAGGGCCCAATACCCCGCGCATCCCAGCCGTGCCAAGCTCGACGTCTTTGAAGAAGGCGTCGTCGAGTTCTTCTTGGCTCATAGAACGGATGCGGGATTTATCCTCTTCGCTAACGCGCGGGGAGGATAACCAACGAATCGAATTTTCTTTGACTTTGTCCATATCAAATTCCTTTCTTAGAATGGGTTATGCGTCAAAATCTCAATAGCGTCTTTAAAAAACGAAGGGATGGGAGAGGTGATTTGGCGGCGGGCCAAGCCTTTTAACGCCCCCGAAACATCGCCGAAGCAAAGCTTTTCGGCGTGGAGCAATTGCGAGGTGATTCCGCATAATCTTTTGGCTTTGCGGCAATCTTGGAAGTCTCCATATTTTTCATCTCCGACGATGGGGTGTCCAATCGAAGCGAGGTGGACGCGGAGTTGATGGGTACGGCCCGTCAACAAGTGGAGTTCTAATAAAGTATAGGAGCCAAACCGTTGCAAGACATGATATTCCGTCTTCGCGGTTTTCCCTCCCTTGGCGACGGGGCAAACCGATACGCGGCCCGTTTGGATGTCCTTTTTAAGAGGCTTATCGATGAAACCATCTTTTTCGACGTCTCCCACGACAAGGGCCACATAATACTTATCAATTTGGGTACGTTCTTTGAATAAATCCGTTAAATCCTTCAGAGCGCGATCCGTTTTGCCGTAGCAAATGAGCCCACTGGTGTTGCGATCCAAGCGATGGGCTGGGGAGGGGACGAACGTATTGTCGTTAGGATCATAATCTCCTTTTAAATAGAGATAATCCAATACGGCATTCCCTAGTGTTTCTCTAACGCCTGTCTTGTCGCCATAGACCAATAACCCCTTGGGCTTATCGATAATCAGCACTTCTTCGTCTTCGTAGGCGATGGGGTATTCCAAAGGCTTCTTTTCCGCAGGACGGGGCTTTTTGAAATCTTCCAGTTGCTGATCCGTCACATAGATGCGGATCACATCCCCTTCTTGGAGGATGTAGTCTTTTTTAATCCAATGGCCATTGGCCTTGATGTCTTTTTTTCGGAAGGCTTTATAGATGAATCCAAGCGGGGCTTCTGGCAAATACTTCTTCACGAATTTCTCTGCCTTTTGGCCAGCGTTAAGACGAGATACGACGGTTTCTTTCATAATCCGAATTAGTCTAGCAAAAATTACGTTGCGAAGCGATGACGAAACACCTATAATCTCACTTGCCTGAAAAGGCGAAACGCGGAGGAATACCCAAGTGGCCGAAGGGGCGGGCTTGGAAAGCTCGTAGTCTCTTAACCGGGAGCTAGGGTTCGAATCCCTATTCCTCCGCCAGCATAAAAAACAAAGACACGCAGGAGACAAATTGCGTGTCTTTTTTACGCCAAGAGACTCGAACCATTACTCCTTTTTTAGTATTTTAGGGAGTTCAACTCCCTTTTTTACTAAAGTCCACTTGAATCAGTCCGAATTTATATAACTTTCGTTTCGCAATTTTAAAAAAATTTTGTTTTTTGCGAAATGCTACGGTTAAAACCACCGTGCGATGCCCATAATCCGTACGCTTTTTGTGTCTACGTCGCCAAAAATAGTTGTGTTTACCTACCGTTTTGAGTTTTTAATTTTCTGTTTTTTGCTCTTCGTTTTCGAGCCGTTCAGATTCACATCAAACAAGCGATTTTAGATATTCTTCTACGTTTCTATATTCGATTCCGTTTTCCAACGTCGTATTTTCCCCGCGATAAATAACAACTTTTTTAGTGATTTTTCCGTATCGAAATGCCGTACTTTTCAATTTCTCTTCATCCATTAGATGTCTGTATTGTTCTTTCGCTTGTTTCTTGTTGTGCTTTACTTCGTAAATTTCACAAGTCGCGTTGGCATTATCCGCAACAACCATATCGAATTCGCCGACGGCAAACTGAAGTTGAAAAACCTGCTTTTTCGGATTCGCAATCTTCGTTTCAAGCAACACGATGTCTTCCATCATTCTACCCTTTATATCGCTTAAAATCCGTTCGATAACCGCATTTCTTTCATCAATGGAAAGCGCCTGAAACTCGCCATCTTCAAGTAACGATTGCACGAGCTCTTTTGCTTGTGAATATCTCATTCCCGGTTGAGTGAAAACGGTCTTGAAGTTCTTTTCACGCCCGACAGGCAACGTTTGAATATCGATGTCCACGGTTAAATCCAAAGCGTCGAGATACTCTTTTATTTCTCTTCTATGGTCTTCCGAAATGTTTACGATCCGTTCTTCTTTGTTTCTGATTTCGAGCAGATTTTTAAGTCGTTTTGTAAATTCTTCTTTGTCGATCCTATCAAGAATATCGTTCGAGTTTTGCCTGTCGTTTCGCAAATTCTTTGCTGAAACACCCAAATCGTGCGATATAAAATCTTTCGTCAAAACGTCTAGAGTGAAACGATGGTTGACGTCTTCCACAACGCGGTTTATCGTGCTCGTCAACTCGTTTTTCTCATATAAATCATAGAGGGCACGAAAATGACCGCCATACTGATAATATTTAAGAGAATGCTGAATATTTTTTGCTATCGCGCTGTCGACGTATTCGTCAACGCTTTTTTTGTTGGCGAACGTTGATCTTTCATTATAATGAACGCCGCCAAGACTCATTGTTCCGCCGTAACAAATGTATTCGTCGATTCCCTTTATGCCAAGAACCTCTTCAAATTCTCTGTAGGGAATAAACGTGGTATGAAGGAAAATGCAACGATCATATAGCTGCTCATCTTCGGAAAAGAAGAATCCCAGCGAATCCGTACCCGATAACACGATTTTCATTCCGCAAGCGGCAAATATATCCGAAAAAAGCGCAGCGCCTTCGATAAAGTCTTTGATAAGCGTTACTTCGTCGATAAACACATATTTGTATCCACCATTCATCAGGTGTTTTAAATCCTGATTGATATCGCTTAACCCGATTCCCACGCCGACCTGAATAAAGGCTGTTTTTGAAAAATCTTCGTCGTTCATTTCGGCCATAACCTGACGCAAGAGCGTCGTTTTTCCCGTGCGTCTTAATCCATAAAGAATAAGAACTTTGTCGCGAACATCCCCGTAAATATAGTCGCAAATGCCCTTATAAAGATTCCTCTTTTTGTAATTCGCGACTGCCTGAACATAACTTTTCAAGTTTTCTCCAAGCATTACTTCGGTTTTAAAAACTCGTTTTGTTTCTTCTTTTTTCTCTATTTTCCGCGGTTTTGGTAGCATAAAAACAAGCTCTTTTTCTCTTTTTTGAAGTTCTCTTCTTTTTTCTATCTTCGCGCGTAAATCATCAGCAAAAACATCATCGACATATTTGCTTTTCTTTTTACCATTCTCCACCCATTGAAGATAATATCTCGTTTTGCCATTTATATTTTTCTTCGAGATATACCCTGACGGCAACTCGGCCATTTCTTTTCGAACTTGTAAAAGCTCATTCTGAATTTCTTGATGATTCATTATGATCCCCACGAATTTAATGTAACCCCACTATAACCCCTTAATTCAAATTCTTCAAGGGGTTATGAGAGGTTATACCATTATGACGTTATATGTTTTCACGAAACGATTGCAGACCGGTTTCACCCCCGCTTGAATTGTCTTTATCCGTAAATCGAATATAATATACTCAAAGGTTAGTAACTTTTGGGTATATAACTGGAGAAACAATATGTTCATTGGCAGAGAAAAAGAATTAAAACACTTGAATTCCGCGTTCCGTTCAGGGAAAAAGGAATTGGGCGTTATCTATGGGAGACGAAGAATCGGCAAGACGAAATTAATCGATCACTTCGTTCAGGATAAACCCCATTTGTTCTATCAGGCAAAGGAAGATAGCTCTTATGGCAACCTTCGTTCCTTTTCCTATGAACTAAACCGTTTAATGTCCTTGCCTAGCGATTTTGTTTATTCCAGTTGGCAAGCAGCTTTTGACGCCTTGTCCCATCACTTTCAAAACCAAAGATTTGTTTTATGTATCGACGAATACCCGTTCATCACCCAGCAAGACCCTTCTTTTTCTTCCGTCATCGAAGAATATTTTGACCACGCCAGCGACAACCTCATGCTTCTTATCTCGGGTTCCGACGTTTCCTTCTTAAAAGGAGAAATCCAGAACACGAAATCTCCTTTATATAAAAGAAAGACCTTCGAAATGAACGTGCAAAAACTTCCTTTGGAAGAAGCATTGGGTTTTTTAAAGGGGTTGGACTTAGAAACCACATGTAATTACCTCTCCTTGTTATCAACGTTCCCTTATTATTTATCCGCAATCGATACCAGTCGCCCCTTTGAGGAAGAAATCCAAAGATTGGTCCTAAATGAATACGGCCCTTTCTTTAATTTGTCAGAAAACGCGCTGTCCAAATCCAGCAAACCGGATATTTATAACGCCATCCTATTCGCCATCGCCAATCGAAGAACAGGCCTCAGCGATATTGCCTTGTTCATCCAAGAAGAAACGGGAAAGGTTTCTAAATATATGAACACCCTCCTCGAATCTGAGGTGGTGGCCAAGAAAACAACGTTCAACGGAAACAAGAAAAACAATTACTATGTCATCGCTGATCCGTTGCTGCGATTTTGGTATAAGGTGGTCTACCCCAATCAAAGCCGAATCGTCACCAATCCCAATATGGTTTTTGAAGAAATCCAGCCCGATTTACATAAAGCGGTGCAATTTGGCTTTGAAGAGGTGTGTTTGCTCTATCTCAATAAGCTGAATCGGCTAGGTAAACTAGGCGTCGTTTATCCAGAAATTCAAACATTCAAAGCGGATAAAACAAAGTTAGGCCGCTCCGTAGAAATCGACGGGCTATCCGAAATCAAAGGGCATCTTCTGGTAGTAGAATGCAAGTACAGAAAATCGAAATTCACGTTAGAGATGTTAAATCATCTACAGGAAAGCGATTCCATTTTTAACTCGGAATTAATCCGCGACTACTACTTATTTTCCAAAGCGGGATTTTCCAAAGATATCCAAGAAAAGAAGAATATCCATCTCATCGATTTAAAAACGATGCTGTCTTAAGCAAAACAAAGTATTTAAATTATATACTCGAAAGTTAGTAACTTTGGAGTATACAAAATAGCTTATCGATTTTTTATCGCGTCGATGGGCTTTTTGGAGGCGATGCGTAAAACGGGCAAAAAGCTCGCGACCAAGGCGGTAGCCACGCATCCTAGCAGGATGAGACCAATTTCACGGATGCCAAAGCTTAATAAAGTGATAGGCAGTCCATAGGCGGAACGCAAGGAAGCATTCGTTAAGGCCACCGTAATTCCGCTTGCAACCGTTGCTAAACCGAAAATAATCAAGGAAATCACTAAGGCTTCGTTAAAGAAGATGCCGAAAACATCGCTAGAACGCGCACCAACGGCGCGTAAAATGCCGATTTCCCTTTTCTTGTACGATACGGAGGCGGAAATATAGGTCATGAAGAGGATGATGGAGAACACAAAGATGCCAATGCCAACATAAAGCAGAATCTTCGCCACGGTTTTGATAATCGTTCCCACCATGTTCTCCGCGGAGACCACGTAATTGGTCAGGGTGAATTTGATTCCATTTTCGCTTTTTCCCGAGAAATCGACTATTTTTTCTAATTCCGATTTGGACAATCTTTCTCCAGAAATCGCCATCGAATATTTGCCAACGGGGGCTTGCCGGAATGCCTCGCCCATTTCGCTAGAGACTCCGATAAACGTGGAATCGACGTTTTCATTTTCCAAGAAGAATCCTTGGATGGTGACGTTTTTAACAAGATAGGGTTCGAAGCTTCCACCACAAGACATCTTTAGGACGATATTCTGGGTCAGAGGTCGAAGAATCGAAGCAATGCCTTCTACATCCGACAAGTCGTTATAGACATCTTTCAAGGAATTCTGCACTTCTTCATCGTCATAATAGACATCGGATAACGTGCTCACCAAGGCGCCGAGGCCCAAAGTAATTTCATTTTCTCCTAAACCCGTTTTTCCCGTATCAAAATATGTGAAGTTTGAATAATCTTTCGGGGTGAAATAATGGCTGTAATTGCTTCCAAAAAACATTCCGTTAGGCTTGCCGTTAACTTCCACGCAGCTTAACGTGGCTTTGTCTTGGATTTCTCCTCCAACCCCTTTGTAGGAAAGGCAATTTTCCATAAAGCCCTCTCCTCCAAACACCATACCGGAGAACGAGCTTCCATGCTCCGTGGAGAATTGCTCCAGCAACATATAATAATGAAGCGCATCATTGGTATTTAAATCCTTGTCTAATTCCGCATAACGGGAATAGTCGTAACCGGTTTGAATCACGCCGACAATGGGATAAATGCCTTGAAGCGAGCCTCCTCCGATTTGAAGATTTGGATTCTTTTGAAGGAAACGATCCTCGCTTGGAATATCCGCGGGGGCCATATTTTTATTTTCATCGGGGCTCCCTTCTAAATCCACATGGGAATAGCCCCATTTTTGGAAACAGGCAAAATCATAATCGCTGATGGCAATCTCGTTACTAGAAGAAGGCAGCCTTCCTGCGGAAAGGGATAGATGATGGTGGACAAGGGTCTCCTCGTTCAACTCAATAATGCCAGTGAGGCTTCCATTGTAGATATTGCTTTTGGATTCCTTTAAAAACGAGCTTGCAATGCTTGTGTTGCCCCCATAATTTCCGTTACCTTTTTCGGATAGCACCGGCAAGAAATCATGACCGGTTTTCTTTTTCAATTGTTCGATATCCACATCAGAAAAGCGTTTTTCGACGAAATAGTCTTCCCCATAATTATCGATTTCCACCATCTTTTTGAAGGTGGTGTGGCGGATGTTGCTATCGATCATCGAATTCACAATCGCGGTTTTGCTGTTATAGGCGGCAAAGCTATCGACAACCCCGAACATGCTAAAGCAAGCAAACGAGAGAATAATGGTCGTAACAAGGCGAACGGGCTTGGTCTTCATGCCGCTGACGCCCATCTTGAAGCTTTCTTTGAAAGGCATCCGCGACTTGATGAGCTTAAAGGGTTTTTCGTTTTCAGAATGAATCGCGCTTTCGTCGGTAGGAGCAAACGACTCCATCTTGCCGTCTTTATCAATATGGGAGGCGGCCTTCACGTCGGAATTGACCTTTTCATCCAAGGAGAGGAACGCTTCTTCTTTTTGAAGATAGGCGTTGATTCGTTGGATGTCTTCTTCCGTTAAGCGATAGCCCTTGGGGAAATGGAAGAGTTTACCATTATAGTTTTTGGCTCCGCCTTGTTCTAACGTCGCATCGATATGGTGCTTTTCGATATCGGAAATAATCTTGCCGCCTTTTAATTCGATGACACGGTCTCCGTATTCTTCGGCGAATTCGCGGTCATGGGACACGACGATGACGAGTTTATCCTTCGATAATTCCTTTAAGGTATCAAACACTTGGATCCCCGTGTTGCTGTCTAGGGCTCCCGTCGGTTCATCCGCCATGATGATTTCCGGATTTTTAACAAGGGCTCTGGCAATGGCGACCCGCTGCTTCTGCCCACCGGAAAGCTCATTGGGTTTTCTTTTGCCATAACCCGTTAGGCCCACTTCGTCGAGGATCGCGTTGATTCTCTCGTTCGTCGCCTTTTCTCCTTGGAGTTTTAAGGCAAGAGCAATGTTTGCCCCAACGTTAAAATCTTCCAGGATGTTATATTCCTGAAAAATGAATCCCAAATAAGTGTTGCGGTAGCTATCAAAATCGCCCATGGAAAAATCTTTGGACGATTTTCCCTTGATGATGATTTCTCCGCGATCGGCGTTATCTAGTCCCCCCATAACGTTTAGCAAGGTGGATTTGCCGCTGCCGGATTTGCCAAGAATAAAGACCAACCCTTTCTCGGGGAATTTCAAACTGATGTTATCTAACGCCGCGACAACACCCCCTTTCTTGGGATGATAGGTTTTCACAATATTCTTAATCTCAATCATAGACACTCCTACAGGATCCGGCTCATCCATACAAAGACTCTTCGCCTTGGAAGGCGAGAACCTGGTTTTCGTTATCTGCCTTGGCTAAATCATACCAACTTCTAGGGATAACACACTATGGGTTTGCACCCGTTTTATCGGCACCCTTGTCGAGGGCGACAACACCACTTGCAGCGCCTATTCCCTTTGCTTCCCCTTTTGCATCGTGGGTAAAGACTGCCACGCCACGATCCTTAACTGCAGAAATACATCCAAAACCTGCAACGGCATCACTTCCGAATTCGGCGCGCACTTCATCTTAAGAATCGACAAGATCCTTTTGAAAGAAAAATATCACAAGACCATTCTCGACGGCATCAAAGCCTCGGGATTCCCGCCGCTATCCGTTGACTACGGCTACCGCGACAGCAAGAACTTCTGGATTGCTAGAAGGAAGAAGCCCTACGCCGAAACCGTTCAGGCCAAGGCTCACGACGTTAAATTGATCCTTCCTGAGCACATGGATCAAATCAACAACAAACACGAGGACGAAGAATAAGTTCGACCCCAAACGTCAAAAGACCGGGGAAACCCGGTTTTTGACATTCCTCTATAGTGAGAAAACGTAACCCAAGGAGTCTCACGTTCTATAAAGTACAATGAAGTACAAAATGTTTTTGAAAGTACAATGAAGTACAATGAAGTACAACTAGAAATCAAAAGTACAATGAAGTACAATTTTTCCAAGGAGGCTTGAAAAAATGCAAAATCCATTTTCCATTTCATTTGGGAGAACAAACGAAAAAATAATTCAACGCGAACAAGAGATCCAACCGATTTTAGAAGATTTTGATTCGGAGCCAACAAGAAACACCGTTTATATTTTGACAGGCCCTAGAGGATGTGGGAAAACCGTGACGTTAGGCCATCTCCTCGATATTTATCGTTCCAAAAAGAATTGGGTCGTCGCCAGGCTTTCTCAATCCAATAATATGTTAGAACAAATGGCAAGCATCCTATATGAGGATGGCTTGTTTAAGCTGAAATCCTTAAAAGCGGAATTTTCTCTTTCGTTTCAAGGGATTACCTTCAGCGTTAAAGGAGATAAGCCCGCCACAAGCATCCATATTTATTTAGAGAAATTATTGGAATACTACAAGAAAAAAGGCATTCATGTTTTGGTAGCAATCGACGACGTTACCAAAAACGACGGAATGGTGGAATTCATACGGGCATACCAAGGTTTTTTAATCGACCATTATGACGTGCGTCTTCTTATGAGCGGTTTGGCCAAAAATGTATCGAAATTGGAATCCGATCGCTCGTTAACATTCTTATTTAGAGCTCCAAAAATTCAATTGCCGCCCCTTTCTTTAAAGGCCATTGCCCTTTCCTATCAGGAAACTTTCCATGTAAAGGAAGATGAAAGTATCAAACTAGCCAAAGCAACAAAAGGTTATGCTATGGCCTATCAAATTCTTGGCGATATTTTATTCCGGACCAAAAAGGTATCTTTAACCCAAAAAGTGCTCCAAGAATATGACCTCAATCTAGGCCAATGGAGTTATGAAATCATTTGGTCTGAATTAACGGAAAAGGAAAAAGAAATTCTTTCCTTAATTGCCGACGGAATCTGCACGAACAAGGATTTGCAGGACCGTCTAAATGTCAATAAGGGATGCCTATCCATATACAAGAAAAAACTGTCCCAAGAAGGTCTTTTAAATACTTCTATTCGTGGAAAATCCGAATTAGTTCTCCCAAGATTTAGCCAATTCATCCAAATGAAGAAAGAATGGGAAGACGAATAAATCGGTACGACGTAACTAAATAGACGCCATTGTTTCATCTTGCTTTTTCGCGGTTCAAACCCTCGGTTCATCACCTTTCACATTACACTCCATTTCGTGAATGTTTTTTTGGAGGAGAGCCTGATTTTTTGTATTGTAAAAAGGGTCGTAGCCGATATCAAACGGAATTTTGTTGGCACGTAACGTAGCTTTAATGAACATGTTAATAGCCGTGGAAGCATTCATTCCAACAGACTTACAAAATTCGTCAAATGCCTCTTTGTCCGAGGCGTCGATTCTAGCGGTGATAATGGCAGACACAATTAATTTCTCCATATAAATTATGGCAATTGCCTTTCATTATGGAAGTCTCGCAATACATTTTAGCGGATCTCTAAATGGAATATGGATTGTTACATCACAATGGATATCACCTATCGCTCATGATCATTGCCATCATCATCTCGTTTGGTTGCTGCCTCCCCGTTACGTTACTCAGCAAGAAATGCCCGAAGGTCGGACTACTTTCAATTCCCAAGATCTGTGCCTATGCGTGGGTCATTATCACGGGGCTGCCGCTTTAATAAACCATCAGCGTCATTCCATCATGAAAAGCCAAGGGCATAATCCGTCCTTGGCTTTTTTGCTCTGCTCGTCTTTATTCTAAATAAAGGTTGTCGAGAGGGATGAAGGAAACATCGTTTCTAGATAGAACCGGGAAGGAAGATTTAGAAAAGAAGACGTATCGATAGCAGGATATGCCCGCAAGGCAAACCTGCTCGATTTCTTTTTCTATCATATCTTCGGTAAGAGGGCCGTTTCTAAACTTTGCTTCGTAGAAGACGTATCCATTTGGGTCTTCTGTCACAACATCAAATTCCCCATTCCGACGTCTTTTGGGGTCGTCGTAATAATATTTGCCGATTTTTTCAAACATCGGTTCGATATGTCCTTTCCGATTCTCGCGGATCAAATATTGTTTGCAAATGGCTTCGAATTGATGTGGGACATATTGCTGTTCAAAGTCTTTTTCGATGTATCGTTCATAGAATACAAGGGGATCCATGACGTTTCTTTGAGAGGCATATTTAAAAATATAACGATAATAGAAAAGGGATAAATTATCGGAAATAAAATACCCGATTTTCTTTTTATTCTCGCCATCGTTAATGGGTCCAACCTTACTCACGACGCCCATCTTGATCAATTTGTCTAAGACGTCGACAAGGGTAGGACCACTGGAAACGTGGGACTGGGATAAAATATCCGAAAATTTCGAATACCCATGGGCCAATGCCTCAAAAGTCTCATTCGCATTACCGATTTTTCCCATTTCAGCATTGAGGTACATTTCCACTTCGTTTTCGAGCCTCGCTCCTGGGGCAGCAATTAAATCCAAGATATTTTCCTTCACGCTTTTGGTATCATCGATTAAGCGATTGTAATAAGGAATCCCACCAAAAACCGAATAGATCTTTACTTTATCAGAAGGGGAGAAACGAGGATAAAACAAACTAGATTCGTAATAATCCATCGGAGCAAGATTCATCGATAAATCCACACGACCATAAAGGGGATTGGAATGTTCCGTTAACGAACGCATGGTCTCTACGTAAGAGCCAAGCAAAATAAGAGAGAGGTTCGTTTCTTCTTTATAGCCGTCGATTAAGGATTGAAGGATGCTATCCATCCCGGGAATGGATTCGCGCAAATAAGGATATTCGTCCAAAACCAAAATAATTTTTTCCTTTTTTGAAGTCTCAAAAAGAAATTTTAAAACGGACTCTATGTCCTCAAAGGCCAATTTAGGAAACCCAAGCGCCGTAGAAACGACTCCCGTCAAACCGCTTACGTTATTTTTTTCCGCAACCTGTTTGCATTCGTAATAAATTTTTGTTCCTTGAACTTCATTTAGAGCTTGTTTAATCAATTCGCTTTTGCCAACCCGGCGGCGACCATAAATCAGGGAAAAGTTCGTTCCCCGCGACGAAATAACATGTCCAATTTTCTTTAATTCCTGTTCTCGTCCAATGAATTTCATTTTATTCGGTTTCCTCCGACTCGGTTTTTTCCGAATAAAAATATAGCATAGTTTCAGCATCCTTAAAATAGCAAAAAATGTCCGTTTTCATCTCCTTTAAAAATGAACAACAATTTCAACAAGAATAGAAAAATGACGAAGAAATGATTGAAAACTATATGTTTTAAACCATATGTATACCCTTAAAACGCTTTAAGACAAAGGTATGTATTTTGTACAACTTTAAATTTTCTTATTCTATTCTTCGTAGAAACGGCTACAATCAAAATACGTTTTTCATGAAAGGAAATTTCAATCATGGCAAAGAAAAACTCTAAGTCTACCAAGAAACTAACGGGCATCGGCGCGTTCTTGACGTTAGTTCTATCCCTTGCAGCCCTCTGCCTCGGACTCTTCCTAACGAACGTCAACCAAACCACTTGGGCCGCCAATAACGCGGTCGGCACCAATGAAATCATGGGGGCAATCCTCGGATTCGGATTCTCCAAAACCGTTCCTTCTGGCAGTGATGTCCCAGAATGGGCGACTTTCCCCGGCGTGAAGATTTCTACCGCGGATGGCAACATGGTTTATACCGCTCCCTCGCACGCTGGAACGATGATTGTTTTCATCCTTATGGCAGCTGCCCTCATCCTCACAATCCTTGCCCTTCTCTTTAAAAAGAGCAAATTTGGCGCGCTTCTTCTCGTCGTCGCTGGGCTTTGCCTCGTTACTTCTGGCATCATGGCCTTCTTCCCGATGCAGATGTGCGGATTCGAATCCAAACTTACCAGCAGTTTCAAAACCGGCGTTGAATACACGCTTGGCATTGGCTCGATCCTCGGCGGATGCTTCGGCTGCGTTGGCGGAGTTCTTGGGACTGGCGTTGGCGCCGTTGCCCTTCTTAAATAAGGAAATCCAACTCTCCTTTCAAAAGTCACCTTCGGGTGGCTTTTTTCTATCAAAAAAAGCTGCCAAGAAGGCAACGAATGGTTATTGGTTGGATTAGGCCCCAAGAATCAAATCGGCAGTCGCGCGATTAGTCGCGAAGGGAATATCGTAAACCGCGGCGATACGCATCAAAGCTTTGACGTCTGGATCATGAGGTTGGGAACAAAGCGGATCCCAAAAGAAGACGACGATATCAATTTTTCGGGTTGCGATTTCCGCGCCGATCTCTAAGTCTCCTCCGTAAGGGCCGCCAAGGAAGGCTTCGACTTTTAAGCCCGTGGCTTGTTCGACGAGTTCGGCGGTTCTTCCCGTTCCGCAAAGGGTATAATTTTTTAACGATTCCACGTTTTTCATCGCCCAGGCCACGATGTCGGCCTTTTTATTATCGTGGGCAATCAATGCTAATTTCTTCATGTGTTCTTTCCTTTCGCTTCATTGTAAACCAAATGAAAAAGGGCTCGTAGCCTTTTTGCTGCTAAAGCCCTTTCTTTTGCTTATTCCGCTTTTTTCTTGAGGAATTTGTTCTTGATGCGGGTTAATAACGCTTCATGCTTTTCTTTCGTTTTTGCTGAATTCAAGAAAGCAAATCCGATAGAATTCGGTCCCGAATGGCAAGCATTCGTGGAATTGGTCTTCGTCACGTAGACTTTTTCAAATCCCGCGTCTTTTAAAGCCTGCACTGCATCATCAACCATCACGTCTTTTTCGCTGGTATAGCCCACCAAAACAACGGATTTATCGATTTCGGGGAAACAAGCAAGCGTCTCATCCACGTATTTTTTGCCAAGTTTTTTCATCGACCCACGGAATTTCTTGAGGACCTGCAAGGTACCGTCTTTGCAGATAAGAACCGGATGGATCTTCAATAAGTTCGCTCCGAAGCTCAAGAGTTTGGAGCATCTTCCCCCGCGAGCCATGAATGACAAATCGTCAATGAGTAATTGAGCCACAACGTGTTCGCGATATTCGTCTAACGCCGCTTTAATCACTTGCGGATCGCTTTCTCCAGCATCCGCCATTTCCTTGGCTTTGAATGCGAGCAAAGCAATGCCAAGGGAAAAGGATTCAGAATCATAGACGGTGACTCCGCCCACTTCTTCTGCGGCAATGGAAGCATTTTGGACGCCAGAGCTTAATTTAGAAGAAATCGAAACATAGAATAATTGATCGGCGTCTTCTTTTTGTTTTTGGAAGAATTCAACGGCTTCTCCGACATTCACCGCACTGGTTTGAGCAATTTGCTTATGGGTATCGTTATACGCGTAAAGTTCTTCGTTCTCGAAGGTCGTATCTTTTTTGCTGGTTTCCCCAAATTGAATGGAAAAAGGGACGCAGGGGATGCCAAGTTCTTTTTGAGCGGCGGGCGACAAATCCATGGATGTATCGCCAACGATTTTGATTTTCATAACCAAACCTCCTAGTATGCCATACGAGATGGCCCGCCCTATTAAACTCCTTTCTATGGGAAATGCAACCCTTATGCGTACGCACGAAATAATAAGGAACAAAAAGCGGCGGATAAACCGCCGCCAGAAGGTAGATGAATTCTTCTTATTTTGCTTCCGGCTTCGTCGAGATGACTTCGGCTTCCTTGACCACCGGTTCTTCTTCGCTCGTCACAGCAAGACGCTGAGCACGGCGCAAGGCACGTTCGGAATCGCGATCACCGCTGCGGGCAAACATCGTTAACGCGGTGCAACCGATCAACGTGCCAGCAGCGAGAAGGATGATTCCCCAATAACGGTAGCCCATATGGGACCAATTGGATAACCAAGCAGCCTCGGAAATCAGAACCCAGTTGTCGCTGGATTTTACAGGAAGATGGTCTCCCACGATGCCGATGACAATGAAGGCCAAACCAACCACTGCAAGGAAAGAGGCAAAGACGTACCAAGCAATTTCTTTGCGCGGAAGGGATGTTTTTTTCTTCTTATCGTTCATGATGGGGATCCTTTGTTACAAAAATGGGAATGAATTAGGCAGCCTTTTTGGCTTCGTCCTGCTTCACTTGGCTGATGAGGCCATTGACCATTTCGGGGTAGATGGCGTTCATCGCGGCTTCAGCGTCGCGGACATAGAGGTTGATGGTTTCAAGGACTTCGCGTTGGACGTCCGGGAAACGCTTGCCAACCGGCAAATCACGACGGCCGATGCAGTTCTCAACAAGAGCGTTGATCTTATCTTCCATCGCTTTGTAGACGAGGTCGGTTTCAATGGCGGTGCCACGGACTTGGTTGATGAAACCAATGACTTTGGAGATGTCTTGTCCGATGAAGTTGGAAGCCGGGGTATTGGCGCCTTTGGCTTCGTTACGGGCGATGTTGTAATCGGAGAAGAGTTTGTTGAGCTCGTTGACGAGGGTCAAATAGGCAACCGCACGATACATCGCGTCTTCAGCGTGCCAAAGTTTGGTCGCTTCCTCCATGGAAAGGGCAGCCTTTTGTTCTTCGGGGGCCGCGTTTTGTTTGTTAACGCCATCTTGGATGACGCCACGAATCATCGAGGTGATGTTATCGTGGATGGGGAGGACTTTTTCAAACAAAGCGAGGTGTTGGGCGTGGTCCACGACGAGCTTGTCGCCGCTGATTTTGAGGATCGTGGATTTCTCGCCATAGACATCGTTATAGAGACTTTCGATCATTTCCTCCATCTTCTTGCCATTGTCGCCAGAGTGATCGAGGATGGCTTTGAGTGGGGTGTTTTGCTTAATCTCTTGGAGGATCGTGTTCTTTTTGCTCTCAAAAAGCTTCACATCATAGGTTTGTTTTTGGAGGCAGTACTCCAAGGTGTCGCGGACCGCAACGTTGTAATGAACGAGGGTGACGACGGTTTCGGTGTTTTGATTCATCTTTTTCTTCTTTCTCGGGGGCCTTATCTATCCGCCGATGGGTACAGGTAGGCCTCTAAATCAGCAACAGAGGAGACAACGTGCTTGGCTTTTTGCTTGACCAAGCGATGGCTGTGGGCCATGCAGTAGCTATTTTCGTAAAAAGCCTCGAACATGGGCGCATCGTTCCCGGAATCGCCGATAACTGATACATTTTCCTTCGGAATGCCGAGATAGTCAAGGTAAAAGGACAGCCCACTGCTTTTATCACACCCCTTAGGGGTGACTTCAATGAACTGATTGAGCCAGGCAAATTCGAAATCGGGGTATTCTTTGGTGAAGAGATTCGTGAGGTGATAAGCCAAGCGCTGCTTCGTCTTCGTTAGGCCGATGCAGGCCATGAGTTTGTAGGTGCGGCCTTTCTCGATTTCCCCGTAGAAAACCTGATCGTCTTTCACGCGGCTTTCGCGATAGGTTCCTTGATAAAGCTGATAAATGACGTAGAAAAAGTTGGCTAAGCCGTGGTTGTGGCTGCGGCGTTGAATAATCCCGTAATCCTTCGAGGAAGTCATCAGAAGGCCCGGTTCATAATCGCTTTCCAATTCTTTTAGGAAACGACGAAAAGGCTCTGCTTCGAAATATTCTTCCTTCACAATTTGATCGCCGATTTGCACGAAGGTGCCATCTCCTCCGACGATGTCGAAAGGAATGTCGGGGAACTTCTTCTTCATGTGGTCCATGAATTCGTGACCACGACTGGTGACCAAGACCAAACGATTGCCGTCTTGAATCCATTTTTTCAAAAAACGGCGGTTTTTCCGCGGAATCATTTGGATTTGGCTTTTGGGGAAGAATAACGTCCCATCCAAATCGGTTGCTAGAACTTTGCCTGCCATAGGCAGGATTATAACCAACTATGGGGTCAAGCCAAAATAAAAAAACGCAAAACTCGCTTGAAAAAGGAAAAGGGCTGGCAATTTCCAGCCCCTACGCTCCTAGCATCTAATTATGCCAAGCGATTTTCCGCTTCGATAACGCCGTATCCTCCATCAACACGGGCATAAACGACCGAGATTTCGTCGTCTTCTTCATCAAGATACATGAAGAAGCTATGTCCTAGCGCCTCCATGCGGGTGATGGCTTCATCAATGGTCATCGGTTCCAAACGAATGGATTTGGTACGAACGACTTCATCGGGATCTTCTTTTTCGTAGTCTTTGATGTTTTCAAAAGCAAGGGCGCGACCGAGAGAATCGGTTTCTTTCTTGCGTTCGATGCGAGTTTTGAGTTTGCGCATCTGGCCTTCGAGTTTATCAACGGCAAGATCAACGGCGGCATAGAGATCGGCGTTTTTAACTTCAGCACGGAAATCCATTTCCTTGGTGAAGATGGTGATTTCGACTTTGGCTCCGACCGTATAGCTACGGACGACGGCGCGGCACAGGACGTTGTCATCGATGACGAAGTACTTGTCCATGCGGGCCAACTTCTTTTCGATGTCCGCGCGGATAGAATCGGTGACTTCGATGTTTTTACCGATAATTTGGTATTTCATTATTTTCCTCCTTTATAGGATCGACTTTATTTTACCTTGTATTTTTTTGTCCGTAAGGGTTGACAAAAATGTGTTTTGTAAGCGGTTACATCCATTTTGATTTACTCATAAGAAAGCAAAGAAAAAAGTAGCCCATAACAAGCCACTTTTTTGGAAACTAACTCACTTATTTATGATTTTTGAAAAAATTTGTCAGTTCGTCCACTTTGTCCAGCTTTTCCCAGGGTACATCGATATCGGGACGGCCAAAGCAACCGTAATTGCAAGTGTCTGCATAGGAGAAAGAGGGGGTCGTCAAATGGAAGGCGGAGATGATTGCGCCGGGACGGGCGTCGAAGAAACGATGCACGGCTTCAAGAATCACTTCATCCGAAACGTGCTTGGTTCCAAAGGTCGTGACTCCAATGGAAACGGGTTCGGCCACGCCAATTGCATAGGAAAGTTGAATCTCCAAGCGGTCCGCAGCCCCTGCAGCCACGAGGTTCTTCGCCATATAACGGGCGTAATAGGAAGCGGAACGATCGACTTTGGAAGGGTCTTTGCCCGAGAAGGCGCCGCCACCGTGGCGGGAAGAGCCGCCATAGGTATCGACGATTAGTTTTCTTCCGGTTAAACCGGTATCTCCGGCAGGTCCGCCGATCACGAAGCGGCCCGTGGGGTTGATCAAGACGCGGAAATCGCTATTGAGGCCGAAGCTTTTGGCCACGGGAAGCATGATGTTTTCGTAAACGAATTTCTTGAATTCATCCATATTCGCTTCCGGATCATGCTGAATGGACATGAGCATCGTGTCGATGCGAAGGTGGCTCGGATCCGTATAATCGAGCGAGACTTGGCTCTTCATATCCGGACGGGCGTGGGGGAATTCCCCTTTCTTGCGAAGGGCGGTCGCCGTGCGGACAAGTTTATGGGCAATGGAAATGGGAAGAGGCATGTATCCATCGGATTCGTTAGTCGCGTAGCCAAACATAATTCCCTGGTCTCCGGCGCCTTGCTCCAAAATGTTTCCGCGGTCCACGCCTTGCTCAATGTCGCAAGATTGCCCCTTCACGCGATTTTCAATGACGCAGGTATCACATCCGATGCCAAGCTCGGGTTTGGTATAGCCGATTTCACGAAGGGTGTCGCGGACGATTTTTTCGCAGTTGACTTCCTTCCAACGGGCGCAGGTAATCTCTCCGCCGATCAAAACAAATTCCGTCGTGGCGAAGACTTCGCAAGCAACGTGGGATTTGGGATCAAGCCGTAAGCATTCGTCCAAAATGGAGTCGGCGATGCGGTCGCAGACTTTATCGGGGTGTCCTTCGGAAACGGACTCGCTGCTAAAAAGTACTTTTTCTTTCATTCTTTTCTCCTTCTTCGCCCGATAAAAAGGCCTCCCACAAGGTGGAAGGCTCCATTTTTAGGCGCTTCTTCTCTCCGCGGCATCGTTCCTCTTTGTGGGAAGAGGCTATAGCGAGCACTTACCCCTATTGGGGAGTTGCTAGCGCCCTGGTTACGCTACTTTTGGCGCTTCTTGATGCCCGGCTTTTCGTCGGTAGGCAAACTATAAGCAGTTGGGGGGAAGACTTCAAGGAATATCCTCTATCCTTTGCGAACAAAACTTCCATTTTTGCCGAAGGCATTTTGCCTATATAATGTTTGAAAGGTTCCAAAGGGCCAAGGAGGTTCATCATGGGAGCAGGTAAAAACATTTTATGGTTCAGCATTGGGTTCGTCTCTGCTACAGCCGTTGCGGCTGGGGGAGTGGCGATTGCCGTTTGTGCGGTCCCTTCTTCTGCCTATTTGAAAGATAACGTGGCCGGGGAAGCAGCAAGCGCTTCTTTGCTCCAACTTGTCATGAACGCCGGGAATTATACCGTCGATGAATTCCCAATTATCAAAAAGGTCTTAAACGAAGCGATCACCAATTATCAGCTCGACCAATATGTCAGCGTCGACTACGAACAGCTTCGCGGCATCAAATTTGGGGAATTCGATTTCAATTCCCTTTTCGGCACGGCGATCAAAATCACCGCGAGCATCAATTCGTTGGACCTCAATAGCGAGCTCGGCGCTTTTGCTAACCTCCACATCATGACGAATTGGGATGCCGTTCCTGCATCCGAAGTCCCTTCCGGCAACGCGGATAACCCTTATCTATATTATTATTTGGACAGCGGCAAATACGTTCGTGCCTATCAGGACGATGGAACTCCCGTTTCCTCTTATTCGTCCCAGTCTCTTTATTATCCTGCCCTTGCTTCCATCCCCTTGCTAGATATCGGGCAAGTTTTTGAGGTGCGTTTAGGACAGCAAGAAGCCGCGGAAGCTTTACGCTGCTTCGGCATGCCTGGCGATTGCCCCTTATTTAAAATCGTGAAGGATTCCACCTTCAATGATTTAGAAAATCTCGACATCAATAACCTTTATTTAAACGACCTCCTCCCTTATGCGGAGCAGCCAAGCCTTTACGACACGATTCTCCCCATCCTTAATGACGGCAAACCCGCGGACCAGCAGTTCACCTACGATAAGGTTCGCTTAAGTGACCTTGAAACGATCAATATGGATAATATCCATCTCTCGACCGTTGTTTCCAGTTTAGACGCGGATACGCAGGAACTTCTTGCGGAGGGGTGTGGGGTCGCTTCTTTTAATGACATCACGGTCAAAGCCATCTCCTCCTTCTCCTTAGACCGCGTCCACTTGTCTCGTGCAATGAAAAATCCTGACCCCAAACTCCAATCCATTTTGATGGATATCACGGGGGTGACGGATTGGAATGCCATCACCTTGGCCAGCCTTCAAGGAAGCATGAATATCAACGCGATTAAGCTTTCTAATGTTTTGGATTCTTCCAGCGAACTCTTCGGTATCCTCGAAGATGGATTAGGCAAAACGGGCGATTCCATTTCCCTTGGCGACCTCTCGAATTTCGACGCGAAGCAGATTCACTTAACAAAAGTCATTCCTGCCGCTGGAAACGAAAAACTCTACAACGTCCTCAAGGATATGTGCAAAAAGGATCCTGATCAGATTCGCATCACCGACTTAAATAGCATCGACACGGATCAAATCCGCCTTCAAACGGTCATGAATTACGATGGAACCAAAACGGGTAACCCCGTCTTGGATACCTTGTTAGGCAAAAACCCAACCGTTGGGGAAATCAAAGGCACCTTCGCAGCTATGACGGTGCACGAAACCTTCTGCGAGGACGTCTTCACCACGGATAAAACCAACACCGTAAACGTGAACGACACCTATGACTACAACGAGGCCAATAAGTCCTACACCTATAACACCTCCAAAACCGGCAAATACTACATTTCTAAAACTGCAGGAATCTGGCTTGTTCTTGGCTATGACGTCACGACAAACCCCACCACAGGAGTCGGACTATCCTATGTCCCCTCCGAATTGACCGTTTCCAAATTAACGGATGCCACCGGCGAAGCGGCCATCAAAAAATCCATGATGGGAACCCCTATCTACCAATTGATCGCTTCCGGCATGATCGATGGAGACGGTCTCAACGATAAATTGAAGCCCTTAACCGTTCAACAGGTCATTAAACTCGCGAACGACTACGCGGCTCATCTCCCCATTTAAGGGTTTGATTCCATAGAAAAAGGGCTCTGTAACTTCTATGGTGGTTGAGATTTTCGGCCAACCACCTTGTT
>SAMEA104315431__coassemble_436_pt1 | contig 48961 bp, 38 predicted proteins | sample SAMEA104315431__metabat2_high_PE_021 | metagenome-assembled genome bin SAMEA104315431 (sample SAMEA104315431) | gut metagenome | biome: Monkey gut; feature: monkey-associated habitat; material: faeces | place: China | collected 2013 | reverse complement strand
TTTACAGGCATGTATTGACGTAATCCCCGCAAGGCACGCCCTTCCGCATAGAGTTCGCCCAAATATTGCTCCGCTTCTTGCTCTAAACGGGTTGAGGCATCGATAAACGGCCCTTTATTCGTAATATAGACGATTTCGGGATCGAAATAATCAAGAACGCAGTGGGAAGAAGCAGCCGCCAACCCATAATAAGGATAGAGTTCCGGACGATAGGATTTGGAGACGAATTCTTCTAAGACGCGCCCCACCTCTTGGTTCAGGGTCTCTGCCAAAAGGGGGTTGATGGAACCTAAATCCTCCTGCCCCTGTTTTTGCATCTCCGATGCTTTTTTCACGAACGCGGTGATTTGATCGTCACTTAAAAGCATGTCCGTCGCAGGGAGAATCACGCAGGAAGAAAGGTTTTGCTTCGATTGCTGGGTCTGGATATCGAACAATTTGATTTCTTCGATTTCATCATCGAAAAATTCGATACGGATCGGATCGAGGTAGGAGACGCTATAGACGTCGAGGATGTCGCCGCGACTTGCATATTGCAACGAATGTTCCACCTTGGAATTGGCCGTATAGCCCGCGTCTAACAAACGAGCTTTGAGTTGCTTTAAATCGCAATGGTCCCCGACTTGAAAACATAACGTCTCTTCCTTGAATTGCTTGGGGGAAGGAAGATAACGTAACAAGGCGGAAGGATGGGTGACAAGAATCTTCTTGGAGCTCGTATCCTGCAATTGGCCGAGGGCATAGAGGCGTTGAGAGAGCAATTCGCGGCTGCTAGAAAGCGCGGATGCCCTTAATAATTCGTCGCTAGGAAAGAAGACGACTTGTTCTTCGGGCAAAAAATTAAGAAGGAATTCATAGAGGCGTTGGGCACTATATTGGTTCGTCGCGATTAAGGCGTAGTTTTGAGGTTTAGAATGAAATAACGAGGCGAATAATAGACCCGCCCCTAAAGTTTCTTCCACGACGAAAGACCCCTTCTTCGCCCGAAGAGGGGGGATGGCATTAGAAGTTAGAACCGCATCCAACAATTCTTTCAAATCGATAAGCTCCTCACTGATTAAAATGATTCATCGCGTAATTCCAGTCGTGGAGAAGGAAATCCCTCACCGCCTTTGCCGCGGTTTGAACCCCTTCCTGGGTTTTCGTTAAGCTTTCGCCCGTTGGCTTGGATAAAACGTAATCTACCCCGGTATGGACGGGTTCGCCAATTCCGATACGGATCCGCTTAAAACGGTCGGAACCCAAACATTGGATGATGCTTTTCATGCCGTTATGGCTACCCGCCGAACCAAAGGGACGAAGGCGGATTTTCCCTTCTTCGATGGCCATGTCATCATAAATCACGATTAAATCTTCTAACGGGATTTTGAAATAGGCCATGAAGGGCTGAACGGATTCCCCAGAGAGATTCATGAAGGTCTCTGGCTTAAGAAGGGCAATCGGTTCGGAAAAAGAAGGGTGCTGACGGAGGATGCCGTAGGTGCCCTTAAAATCATGACGGTCCAAATCGCATCCCATCATTTCGGCAAGCGCGTCAATGGCCATAAAACCCATGTTATGACGGGTGCCTTCGTATTCTTTGCCGGGATTGCCAAGTCCAACAATTAATTTCATGCGTTTTGCTCACTGGCTAGCCGATGGAGAACGGACAAAATCCGATTAACCCCTTCGGTATCTTTATAGACAAAGGGCTGCTGCAAAGCCTGTTGGAGGAAGCTATTGTCCTTGTCTTCGCCTTTCCCCATGGCAAGGGCCTGCTGAAGGCCGAGTTTCATCATCATCTTGTCGCGGAAATTCAGTTTACTGTAATCAAAGGATCCACGGAGAGGATAGAAACGAAGGTGATAAAGGTCGAGGAGGTTCGCCGAAATCAAATTGTCGCGGACTTCCTTATAGACCGCGGACATGCCACAGGAAAAGAGGATGACGTTTTTCTTTTCCATGTCTTCCCAACGGGAGAGGAAATCATCGATCCCTTGGATTTGGCTACCCTTGACCCAACCGCCGTAGACGATCGTGTCATAGTCATCGAGATTCATTTTCCGGAATTTTTTCTTGTTGAATTCAATCGCTTCCGTGCCCATTCCGAGCGCGATTTCTTCCGCATAGGCTTTCGTGCTGCCCGCGGAGGAGGTGTAAAGAATTAAGGTTCGCATAGCGAACTTATCCTATCACACCCTCTACGCATTTGCTTGGAAATTTCCTATACTTTTCGCGGTTATGAAAAATTGGTTTTTGGACTTTGCCCGTGGAGCCAGCCTTGGAACGGGAATCTTGCCGGGGGTAAGTGTTGGCACCGTCGGATTGATTGTTAAAATCTACGATAAGCTCATCGGGGCGATTGATGACCTCCGCCACCATTTCGGCAAGGCGTTTTTGACCCTGCTCCCCATTGCTTTGGGTTGCATGGCTTCCGCCGTCTTATTGCTCCTATTTTGGCAAAAGGCCGCAAGCGTCTATTTCCCCTTCCCCCTCATCGCCGCTTTGGCGGGTTTCGTCGCCGGGGGAATCCCCTTGATTGTTTCGAATATCCGCCGTCAAGAGAAAATGGGCATGGATATCCTTCGCGTGGTCCTTGGTTTTTTACTCGCGGGATGCATCGGGGTTTTATCCTATTTAAGCGCGGCAGGGGTATTACCAAGTTTATCCTTCCAAGAAGCCTTCGATCATCCTTATCAAAACGCATGGATTTTCGTGGTCGTGCTGCTAGTTGGTTTCATTGCCGCGGTCGCTTGCTTAATCCCGGGGATTTCGGGATCCATGGTTCTCTTCATCTTTGGGTTATATCAACCCGTGGTAAATCTATATATCTCCGCAGGAGATGGGTCCCACGTATCGATGTTTCATAACCAAGAAATGCTCGTTCCCGGCCTATTATTGACATTGATCCTCCTTATCGGAGTCATCGCGGGATTGCTTGCGACTTCCAAAGCCATGAAGGGATTATTAGAAAAACATCCTCAGGGCACCTATACCTGGGTTTTGGGGTTTATTTTAGGATCTGTCGTCTCCATGTTTTTCAATAATCAAATGTATGCGGTCTACACGACCCCGAATACATCGACGTGGTACCAATATTTAATCGGGGCCCTAACTTTTACTATCGTCTTCGGTTTGATGCTATTTTATTTTAGAAAAAGTAAGAAATCGAAAAGCAAAGGGGTTGTCGAAAATTAATTATTGACGAAAAATTTCCTCATCCTATGATGAAACCACATCCGAGGAGTATTCCATATGCCAAGAACCGCTGAGCAAAATAACGCGATTAAGGATAAGCGTCGCGAAAAAATCTTACAGTCATCTCTCCGCGTGTTCGCCAACGCGAATTACGATAAAGTTGCCATTGACGATATTAACAAGGCGAGCCACTGCTCCCATGGCCTTTTCTACCATTATTTTGTTTCCAAAGAAGCCGTGTTTCGCTATGTCTGCGAAGAAATCGTCTTCCCTTCTAAAATCACTGAGAAGATTCAAGCCATGCATCCTCTCCACGGCATGGAAGGAATCAAGGCCGTGGCGAAGTTCGTGGAAGAACTCCAAGAGGAAGGCCCAACGGAACGTTATGTCGCCCTCCTCATTCTTCGCGATGCTGGATTAGAACGGGTGAAGGAATCTGGGATTGATTTGCATAAGAAAGCAGACCTCGCCGGAGATTTCTGCCGTTTTGTATCCGAGGCCCAAAAAGAAGGCAAAATCATGGAGGGTGAACCCCTCGATATCGCCTACGCCTTCCTTCAAGTCGCCTATGCCGCGATCAATAAGCAGCATAACGTCGGTATTCCGCCCCGTACCCTCGATGCGAAATTCCTCTGCTCGTTAATTACGAAATAAAGCCGTCAGCAAAAGATAGCCGCCCTCGATTGGGGGCGGCTTTTTGTAATATCGACGCCAGCTTAACAAGACCGGACCTATGAACCGCGTTCATACTTCATCATACTTTCGATTTCCATTCATACTTCATCATACTTTTTGTTTGTAACGCAATGGAAGGCGTTAGGAATAGTTTCATCAGCTTAAATAAATATCAACTTTGCCAAGCAAGAAATCCACAATGTTCAAATGCGTAATTCCATCGCGAGACATATCGATTGCATCCAACGACATCACATATTTAGGCGCGCCATCCCTAATGGGGCTGAAAGCACCGAATTCTCGATCAATGGTTTCTTGCTGCTCCATCGTAAGCGCAACCTGAATAAAGCATTTCTTACCATTTTTACAAGCAACAAAATCCACTTCGCCTTTATACGTTTTGCCAACATATACCTCGTAATCCCTCGATAGCAACTCAATCAGAATCACGTTTTCTAGGAATCTTCCGCGGTCATAAGAATCTCCGCTAGAACAGATATACCTCATTCCATTGTCAATCGCATAGTACTTGGGATTGGACTTTAAGACCGCTTTCCCGGCAATGTTATAACGGTAAATGGGCTTAATCAAAAAGCTGCTTTCCAGTTTTTCCAAATAGCTGTAGATCGTGGCCACAGAGCAATCCTCTTTTCCTTCTGTTTTTAAATAATTGCCAATTTTTTCGGGATTAAAGTCACACCCTGCATTTAACAAAACATATTTTGTAACCTTGAGGAATTTGGTCTTCTCCATTTTGGAGTCACGGGCAAAAATGTCCTTGCGGCAAATATTGTCAAATAGTTCCTTAAGGTAATCTCGTTCCGCCTTCTCATCAGGAATATCGAACCGCAGAGGGTAACCACCCAAACGAAGATAATTGCCAAATTCTATCGGTTCTCTATTTTGCTTTTTTGCATATTCATTGGCTTCGGAAAAGGTGAAGGGATAGATGGTGAATTCGATGATGCGTCCCGTCAACAAAGTGGAGATCTCGCTAGAAAGCATCTTGGAGTTCGATCCGGTAATGAAAATAGAACAATCAAAGGATACTCGAAAAGAATTCACGGCTTTTTCAAAGGAACGAACGTGTTGGATTTCGTCGAAAAAGAGATACTGCTTATTCGAGCCTTTGTGGCTTAGAACATAGTGGTTTAACTTTTTATAGTCATCGATATCGTCAAAACGTAGATCCTCGAAATTCAAATAGAGGATATCGTTGTCCTGGACTCCTTTGGTCTTTAATTCTTGAATGATTTGTTCGATGACCTTTGATTTCCCAGCTCTTCGAGAACCCGTCAAAACCTTGATGATGTCCGCGTCGTAAAAGGGGCGGATTCTTGCTAAGCAATTCTCACGATTTAATAGCATGCCTAATGACCTCTTCCCTATTATCGATTCTTCCTTTAAAAATTTCAAATATTTTAAGTTTTTATAGGCTGATAGTAAAAAAGCCCGATAAAATGGGCTTTTCGCACTTTGTTAAATTAACGAATTTTTCGTCTTAATAACCCCATGGTGATAAGAATTAAGACCATCGTTAACCCCGTGTCCGCTAAAACGGCAATCCACATGGGGAATCCGGGGAGGAAGATGGAAAGGAGAAGGATCGTTAATTTCACGCATAAGGAGAAGATGATATTGAAGAGGACCTGCCCACGAACCTTCGAAGCAATCGATAAGGCAAACGCAACCTTCAAGGGATTATCATCCATGATCACAACATCCGCATTATCGATAGCAAGGTCGCTTCCCGCTCCACCCATTGCAATACCAACATCAGAAACGGCGATGGAAGCCGCGTCGTTAATCCCATCCCCCATATAGGCGACGGCTTGATCCGCGACTTGGATTTTTTCTTGGAGCAATCTGGTTTTATCTTGGGGCAATAGTTCCGCGTGGTATTCATCTAAACCCAGTTCTTGGCTGACTCCTTCTGCCACCGTCTCCTTATCCCCCGTTAGCATCGTGATTTGGACTTTTGCTTGATGGAGGCGTTCCACCATTTCCTTCGACTGGTTACGCAAGGTATCCCTGCAAACAAGGAATCCCCGATACTTGTGGTTCGCCGCGACATAAACAATCGACCCCACCGCACTCGTCGTCTCAAATTCGATGTTATTCTCTTCCAGCAGCCTTGCATTGCCTACCAATACTTCTTGGCCTTTATAAGTGCAGGCGATACCCCGTCCAGCGACCTCGGTATAAGAAGTTAAAAGGGATTCATCATAACTAGCCCCACCAGCAAGTTTAATCGCCGTGGCAATAGGATGGTTGCTACGGCTTTCCGCGGCTTTAGCCAGTTCTAGCAATTCTTCCTCCGAACCATGGATGGCCTTGGATTCAGACAAAACGAAGTCCCCATTGGTTAACGTGCCGGTTTTATCCGTGACTAAATAACCAAGACGAGACAATTGGTCGAAGACCGCCGCGCCTTTGATGACAATGCCATTTTTTGAAGCTAGGCCGATTCCTGCAAAATAGGCCATCGGGACGGAAATCACAATCGCGCAGGGGCAAGAGATGATCAAAACGTTCAAGGAACGGTAAATCCAAGTTTCCCAGATCGCCCCATTACCCATTCCCAAGAATAAAGGGGGCACTACGGCGATTAAAACCGCGAGACAAACAACAATGGGGGTATACCAGGTGGCAAATTGGTCTACGAAACGGGTAGCTTTGGATTTGCTCTCCGCGCCTCCTTCAATGAGCTCAAGGATTTTAGAAACCGTGTTGTCTTTGTATTCGCGTTTCACCAAAACCATGATGGAGCCTTCTTTGAGAATCGTCCCCGCGTTCACGTCCTCGTTTAATTTCCTTTCCACGGGGATCGATTCCCCGGTTAAAGAAGACATATCCAAGTGTCCATTTCCTTCGATGATTGTTCCATCCGCGGGTAAAATCTCTCCTACGCGGACCAAAACCTTATCCCCGATTTGAAGGGATTTCGGATCCACGTCCTTCGTGGATTCGCCAGAAACAAGGTGGGCAACGCTTGCCCGAAGTCCAACAGCATCACGAATCGCCTTATGGGATTTGGCATCCGCGACGTCTTCTAATAATTCTCCGATTTGGAATAAGAACATGACCGCGATGCCTTCGATGAATTCATTGGCTTCCGGGCCGAAGGCGCGGATAGCAAAGGCACCAACCGAGGCAATGATCATCAAGAATTCTTCGTTGAAGACATGATGTTCTTTCACAATATCTTCTATGGCTTCGATTAAGACGTCATAGGCTAGGATGAGCCAAGCAATCCCCATGACGAGGAGATTGACCCATAAGGGGAAATTCGATTCATTGAAATAGAAATACCCTGCTGCGGCGATACCTCCGCCTACAACCAAACGAGCAATCTTGATCCAGAATTCTTTATTGAAGACTCTTTCTTCTTCCATGGTGTTATCCTCCAAGATATGAACGGCCATTCATATCATCAGGCATATTATATGAATGGATTTTCATATGTTCAAGGATTATTAGAATAATTGAACTTGAGGGATTAAACAATCGAATGGGAACCGTTCAATCGGTATCGATAAACCGTTTTTTACGTTGAAAAATATCTTACATACTTTGTATGATGTTCAAAATTATTGAGGAGAATGGAACATGAAATTTGAAGATGTTACCAATGTATATCCTGGCAAAGAGGCGTACCCCGAGAAAGAACGCCCCTTAATTTTGAAGCTAGGGCAAAAAATCACCGACCGTAAATTCCGCAAGGTCAATTACAAGGATCCGGAATATTATGGCTTGGCCGCTTTCGTCAGCGACGAAGAGGCCGAAATCGCCCTGAAAATGAAACTCCGCCAGGAATATTCGATCGAAGAGATGATGAAACTCACGAAGAAGCTTGGATATAGCCAAAAGGAACTCGAAGACAAACTGTTCCATATGGGCTACACGGGCTTAATCGAATGGCATTATCACGAAGTCGATGGAGAACGGAAAAAGTATTACGTCCTCCCCCGTTTTGTCATGGGAAGCGCCGAATTCTCCAACATGAGAAAAGAACAAATCACGGAGAAACCCCAAATCGCCCGTTTCTTTGAACGCATGACTTTTGATCCTCTGAATGGCTTAACCCCGATGATTCCTCCAGGAGGCGCGGGCATCGGCATGCACGTCATCCCGGTAGAAAAAGCCATTGAGCATGAAACCAGTTCCATCGATTTAGAACACATCACCCATTGGTTAGATAAATATGAAGGTCATATCGCCGCTTCCGCTTGTTCCTGCACGATGTGCGAGGAAGTACTAGGGATGGGCTCAGGACGCGATCCGGAAGATTGGTGCATCGCCGTCGGCGACATGGCTGATTATTGCGTCGATACTCAAAAAGCCCATTACATCACCAAGGAAAAAGCCTTGGAGATTTTCCAAAAAGCGGAAAAGAACGGATACGTCCATCAAATTTCCAATAACGATGGCCCGAATAAAATCATCGGCATCTGCAACTGCGACCCCAAGGTTTGCCATGCGTTGCGTACCTCTCAATTATTCAATACCCCGAACTTGTCTCGCAGCGCCTATGTCGCCCATGTGGAGAAATCCAAATGCGTCGCCTGCGGACGTTGCGTCGAATATTGCCCGGCCGGCGCGGTGAAGCTTGGCCAAAAGCTTTGCCTCAAAGATCGTAGCGAAGTCCAATATCCCAAGATTGAGGACCCCGCGAACACCAAGTGGGATCGTTCTAAATGGAGCGAAGCCTATAACGATACCAATCGCATCAATTGCTATCCTAGCGGCACCGCTCCCTGCAAGACCGCTTGCCCCGCTCACATCGCGATCCAAGGCTATCTCAAATTAGCGGCCCAAGGTCGTTATGAAGACGCGTTGGCTTTAATTAAAAAGAACAACCCCTTCCCCGCGGTTTGCGGACGCATCTGCAACAAGCGTTGTGAAGAAGCCTGCACCCGTGGAACCATTGACCAAGCGATTGCAATCGATGCGGTTAAGAAATTCTTGGCCGAAAGGGATTTAGACCCCAAAACCCGTTTCATTCCCGAGAAGGAAATCCCCTCGGCGGTCGATGGATTCGAATTCAAAGAAAAGATTGCCATCATTGGCGCGGGTCCTGCTGGATTAAGCGCGGCCTATTTCTTAGCGTTAAAAGGATACCATCCCACCGTCTTTGAAAAGAGTCCCCTCCCTGGAGGCATGCTCCGTTATGGAATCCCCTCCTATAAATTAGAGAAGACGATCATCGATGCCGAAATCGAAGTCATGAAGGAATTAGGTGTTGAGATCCGTTGTGGTATCGAGGTCGGCAAAGACATCACGATTGATGAACTCAAGAAGCAAGGCTACTGCGCCTTCTATTTGGCTATCGGCTGCCAAGGCGGCCGCCGTCCTGGCGTTCTTAACGAGAATGCGGAAGGTTGTAGCATCGCCGTGGACTTCTTACGTGATGCGACAGAACATCAAGACCAAAAGATTGACGGAGACGTCGTCGTTGTCGGCGGAGGCAACGTCGCGATTGACTGCGCTCGCGTGGCCAGCCGCTTTAACCCCAGCAAGGTTTCGATGGTTTGCTTAGAAACCAAGGAAGAGATGCCGGCCTCTAAATTAGAGCAGCAAGAAGCCGAGGAAGAAGGCGTTGCTATCCTTTGCTCCTATGGGCCCAAAGAAATCAAAGTGGACGAAAAAGGACATGTGTCCTCCATCGTTTTCAAAAAATGCACCCAAACCAAGGATCCGCAAACCGGACGTTTTGCTCCTTTATATAACGAAGAGGAGACCATCGAATTACCCGCAAGCCGCGTGATCTTCGCGATTGGCCAATCCATCGTCTGGGGCGACTTATTAAAAGGAACAAGCGTCGAAACCAAGCCCAACGGGGCTCCGTTAGCAGAACCTTATACTTACCGGACCAACGATCCCCAAATTGTCGTGGGAGGAGACGTCTTCACCGGACCGAAGTTTGTGATCGATGCGATTGCCGCAGGCAAGATGGCCACGGACTCCTTGCATCGCATCGCTCATCCAGGCACAAGCAAAGACGAAGGCATCAACAAGATGGAATTCGTCGCCTTGGATACGAATAACATCTTTATCGATGACTATGATCATTCCGCCCGTCAGGAGGAAGGATTAGACGGCTCGATCGATGCGAAGAAGAGTTTCCGCGATGCTAGAAAGACCTTAACCGAGAAACAGGTCAAGATTGAAACCGCCCGTTGCTTAGGATGTGGGGCCTCGATTGTAGATACCAATAAGTGCATTGGCTGCGGCATCTGCACGACCAAATGTGAATTCGATGCCATCCATTTAACCCGCGATATCCCCGCGGCTTCCGTCATGGTGCCCTGCGAAGATACGATGAAGCAGGTGTTCCCGTATATGATTAAGCGTCAATTCGCGATTAAGAAGCATCAACGCGAGCTCAAGAAGCAAGCGAAACAAGCCTTGAAAAAATAAATGCACGAGCTTTCGATTGTTTCTAATATCGCGGACACCTTGCATGATTTTTTCAAGGACCATCCGGTTCAAAAAGTCTATTCCGTCACCTTATGTGTCGGCGATGTAAGCGGGGTCGTCCCCTCTTACTTAACCGACGCATGGGGATGGTTTATGAAAGAGGATGAAATCCTAAAAGATTCCGTCCTTAAGATTGAACCGATCCCTGCGGTTACAACTTGCTTAAACTGCAAGAAAGAATACGACACGATTCGTTATGCAAAAGTATGTCCTTATTGCAAAAGCGAGAACACGGTCCTCAAGCAAGGAAACGAACTCTATATCAAAGAGATCGAAGCGGAGTGAGGTTATTCCTCCTCCGTTTTTTCTTGGAGAGGAATAAAGGTACGGGTCTTGCCTTTCGATTCATCATAGACGAGGACGACTTCTTGTTCCTCGTCCTTTTTGCCTAGCAACATTTTGGATAAATCGTTGTTGTCGTTATGGATGGATTCGCGGATGGGGGTGATGACTCCATTTGCTTTTTCTAACAGGGCTTCCTTGTTTTTAGCAAAGATACCGAAATCTTTCGCACTTCCAATGACCGTTTCGCCTTTGATTTTAAGTTGTTCGAGCAACGCTTCCCCTTCGTTTTTTAGCTTCAGGGCATAGCTATTCTCCACATGATGTTTTAATTCTTCGTAGAGTTCTGGCAAGGCGGGATCGGCATAATTCTTTTTGTTTCTTGAAGCGATTTCGACCATCTCTGCTTGGACTTCCATTCTTTCGGCTTCTAGGCAGATTTCTAATTCAGGGGATAAAGACGATAAACGGTCTTCAAATTGCTTGAAGCGCGTTTTTACCTGTACCCCATGGATATCTTCTTTTAAAAACGAATCTTTTTCTCTTTCAAAACGAAGGCGGTATTCCTCAAAGATGGCCCCACATTCATCGCGGATATGGCGGATTTCCTGAAGGTCCACTTCATCGAGTTCCTGACGACCTGCAAGTTGACGTAATCGTTTACGGCTTCTCATCAATACCCCGGCCTTCTCATCGTCGTGGATTAATAATAGTTTCTCCGTATTCTCCGAGAATTTTCCTAACTGCTCATAAATCCGATGCAGGTAGTATTGGCCCGAAGCGATGGCCATCGCTTGGATGCCAATCCCCACGGCATTCATCGGATTGAAGACACTTAAAAAGGCAAAACTCGAGGCTTGGTTCACGACCGCCCCACCGTTTTGGATGATGTTGGAGGTAACGTTGCCGCTTAATAAGTTCGATAAGGTAGAGGGGTTCGTCACCGCGGAGAAGACGCCTTTAGGGGAGACATTACGTAAATCAGCAAGAGAATAGACTTTCTTGCTCACTTCCATAAAACTCTTTGTCACCGTGCCATTGAGTTTTTCCCGTTTAATGGCTTTGACTTCTTGGTATTTGCCTTCTAACCGTAAGGGACGGGTAAAGGTTAAAGAATTCCCTTGATCATCCTGCATGAGAATTTCTTGGACTTTCTCGACTTCTAAGGGCTTCTTCTCTTCAATTGGTTTTCTTTTCTGCTTTTTAAAAAATAACGTGGCGAAAGTACCAAATCCAGCAGCCAAGACGATGAGAAGGATGATGAGGACGACCATAACTAGTTCCGCGACTCATTATAGAGCAAATCGCTTCGTGGCGAACCTTTCGATGCATGATCGTCCTCTTTCATCCTGAAACTCCTGTTTTTAGGATATCCCTCTTTCTTTTTCGTTCGATTTTGTATTTTTAACGCTTTTAGAAGCGTGAATAAGGGCAGGAAAGACGAGTTAATGAATAAAAAGACACATTTAGAAGAAAATGGGAAAAGAACCCATGTAACCGCTTTCAACATAATAAAGTCACATAAAGAAAGGGGATCGTCCCATTATGCAAAGGAAATTTCTTTTTGGCGTCTCGTCCTTAATGGCTTTGGCCATGGTCGCGGGAGCCACCACTTCTATCGGTACGATGCATGAAACCGTCGGCGTTCATGCAGCTGCTGCCGATCCCGGTGACCAAATGCCAGACAACTGGACATTTACAAAAGCCGCAGATGGCGATAGTGCCAAGCACGTTTATGATTTGGCCAACGGTCATTACGTAAAAATCGTTTCGACGTCTAACGGTCTATCCAACCTGCGGACCGTCACTCCGATTACGGGAGGCAAGACCTATAACGTCGGATTCCGCGTGAAAACCACGGGATCGGCCAGGCTTTATATCAACGTTGTGGAATATAAGGGCAACGATGCCACGGTTGCTTCGGAAATCGGAGGCATGGCAGATCAAACCGATTGGGTCCATAAGAGAACCCGCTTCTCTACCCGTAGCGATACCACCCAAATCGCCGTTGAATTAGCCGTCCGCGGTGAAGGCGAAGTCCATATCTCTACGTTAACGATCAACGAAGGCGTTACCGAGGATGCGAATCTCACGAACATGAGATTCTTCACCGGTCCTGAAGGCAACGCGACCACAGGAAAAGCGATTACCGACGCGAATTTGTCTCCAGATGGATTCTCGGGCAAAGCAGCCAAGCTAACCGTGGACACGGGTCTATACATGCCCTGGAACGTGAAGAACCAATTCACAGGGCGATTCACCTTGCGTTTCCGTTACCGTTATGTCGACCAGAAAGCGGCATCCGGCAAATCTGGCGGATTAAAACTAATGACCCGTTTGGATACCATCGATGCCGCAGGCAACCGCGCGTATTACGGAACACCATACCCAAAATCCGGATGGACGTATAACGGCAGTTGGGAAACCTATGAATATCAAATCATCGCAAAGCCCGGCGTTGCTGAACCTGTTTATGTCACCTTACACGCTTCCCTCCAGGATGCTGCGAAGGAATCTGCGGACTATTACCTCATTGATGACGTTGAAGTTCTAAACGAAAAAGGCGAATGCGTCATGAGCGGCGGAACCTTTGATAACGCGACCACCGATAAAGGCGACGCGTTATTGGGCTTCTTTGACGGCAAAACAGGCCTCAATGACAAATGGGGTGAAAACAAATACACTGCGTTACCAAAAGAAAACTACATTTACGATGGGTTCAATGGAACGCGTGCCGTTCGTTTACAAAATTATCAAACTCTCGGTTTCTCTTTCCCAAAATTGCCCTACGACGAAACCTACACCTTATCGTTGAAATATCGCAGAACGGAAAATAGCACCTTCTACGCTCGAATTGATAACTATCGTCTCGCTGATAACGAACGCCAATGGGCTGCTGCATTACCAGTCAGTGCAAAAGGCGAATGGGCGGAATCCAGTTATCAATTTAAGGTGACGAACGGAACCGCGCCTTGCGACGTCACATACATGATTCTCATTGCTAATGGTGGGGCCATGGACGTTGATTCCGTTTCCATCAAAGACAGCAAAGGGGTTGAATGGCTGCCACAAGGCAACTTCAACGCTCCAAACGGCGGGGGAGTCACCACAAACAACTTAGCGGCCTCCTATCTCCAAGACGATGGAACTTACGTCTATAGCGCCCGCAGAAGACTAACCCCGGCATCCGAACCCGCCGACATTGAATCCTTTATCTCCATCGACGAATTAGGCATCGACATGGTGGAAGGGTTGAATTACACGCTGTCCTTCGAATATCTTGGCGGTTTCGCCGGCGCCACAGGCGCAACCAGCGACAAAGCCACTTGGCTTCTAGACAACGCCGGCCAAGCAGACGTTTGGACCAGGCGCGAAAAAACGTTCACCGCATATAATGGCCGCGCGATTCGCATCTATGGTTCTCAATTAACGAGCAACTGCAGAGCCGCCTATATCCGCAATATCTCCATCAAGGATTCCAGCAAGAACGAATTGTTCACCCCATACGCCAATGGCAAATCCGTCTTGCCGCAGGGTGCCTTCTTCGTAAACGGCAAAAACATCAATATCGATGCCTTGCTCGATACCTATTTCTGGCCAAGAGCCAATAAGGACTATACGAGTGTTGCCGAAGCAGATCGCCAAAAGTCTTGCCAAGACAATTACAAGGAAGTCATGAGCAAGCTTGGCTATCTATCCGATGAAGATCGCGCTTACTTCAATACAGCTGAAGAATACGCGAACGTTCGCGCAATCCTCGAATATTGGAGAGCAGCAAGCGCTTCTTCTGGCGTCGGCACTATCCTAAAAGTGGATAATAGTTCGACCACCATCTGGGTGGTTGCTGCGATTAGCTTGGCCGCCATTGCCGCCAGCACGGTCCTCCTTCTCCGTCACAAGAAGAAACAAAACTAAGTCCCCTCGAAAGGAAAAGGCGCGGAGCTGTTTCACTTCGCGCTTTTCTTATTGGTATTTGGCTTACTTGATTTCCCAGCTGATATCAACGACTTCGTTAATTTCTTCGGGTTCGGGACGAAGGTCGAGGGTTTGCTCTTCTGCTCCGCTAAAACGGGCCGCGCACAAAACGATGTCATGAGCACGATATTCCAAGGAATGGATTTCGCCGAGTTCCACCCCAGATGCCTTCGCAAGGAAAGCGGCTTTTTCTTTGGCCTTGTTAATGGCTAATTCCAAAACCTTGTTCTTCTTCTCCTCGATATTGGTTAATCCATAATCCAAACGGATGGAGGCTTCTAAAGGCTTTACCGCCTCGATTAAGGCGCTTAAAGCCTTCGTATCGAAGTCCATGTCCACTTGGACATCCATGTGGCCCATAAAGCCTTTTTGGATGGAACGATATTGGTGATCTTCCTTTTCGATTTCATAACGGGCTTCTACCCCAAAATCCGCGGTATGGATTTGTTCTACGGGGATTCCATGCTGATCCAGTAGTTCCATGGCTTTGTGATTTTGGATCATCGCGTTTTGAAGGGCGATGTCGTAGCTATCGTTAAAAACTTGCATGATTAAATGCAAACGAACCGTTTCAACGGGGAAAGTCAAAGTGGCTTCCTGGTTGATGGAGATGAGTCGGCGATTGGTTTCATTCATTTTATTGTTACCTCTATCTATTTTTATAGTCGCGTTTTGGTCAAATGGGAAGGGGAGATTAAATGCAGAAGGCCGCATAGAGAGGAATGATTTTTTTGTTGTCCTCAAAAGCAAAGTTTTTCGCGGATACCTTAATGGCGTAATCAGGATGATAGGCATCCATATAAACCGTCAAGCTTTTTGCCCTGGTGTTATCCGCGGATTTCACTTCAATGGGAATTAATCGCCCTTGACGTTGAATCACAAAATCTACCTCGGCTTTGCGATCGGATTCCCAATAATAGGGGGTATATCCATTCGCGACCAATTGGGTATCGACGTAATTCTCGCTCATCGCGCCTTTAAAGTCGTTGAGCTCACTCGACGAATATAAAACATCCTCCGGGACCACATCTTTTTTCGCGCATAGAAGTCCCAAATCCGAAACGTAGATTTTGAAAGAATCAATATCTGCGTAATTCTCTAACGGCTTTTTGATTTGCTCCACTTTGTTCACACGCAAAACAATGCCAGACAAGCACAGCCATTCGATTGCATTTTCAAACTCCGATGCACGTCCGCCCTTCTTGATTAGTTTATATTGGAACCGCGTGTTCTTTTTGGAAAGCTGAACGGTAACGCTTTGATAGGTGAGCCGCGTCTTTTTGATTTCGTTCAGGTTGTTGTATTTGCTCATGTCATCCAAATAGCTAAGTAAGATGCTCTCTTGGACATGACGGACTAGCGTATAGTCTTTCGTCTCCTTGTAGAGGCGAACACATTCCGGCATCCCTCCGACAACAAGATATTGCCGATACCGTTCTAGCGCCTTTTCATGCAAAGCGGCGGGCATCGGAGAATTCGAGTCAAAGCATCCATGAATCCTTTGAACCAATTCCTCTTCACCTAAAGCCAGCAAGAATTCTTCCATATCCATGGGGTAAAGGGTTTTAAAAACCACCTTACCAACTGGAAAAGAATAGGCGGAACGGTTCACGGCAACACCCAACAAACTTCCCGCGGCAATCACGTGATAATTCTTCGCTTGTTCTGCGAAATATTTTAAAGACGTCAACGCGCGTTCGCATAATTGGATTTCATCAAAGACAATTAAAGTGCCCCCCTCGGTAATCTCCTTATCTGCGATTCGAGAGAGTACGGGTAATAAATACGCAGGCTCTACGCTTTCCTCAAAAGTCTTGGCTAACGTGGGATTCGTTTCGAAATTGAAATAAGCAACCTGCTTATAATTCAGGCGGCCAAATTCCAAAATGGCATAAGTCTTTCCCACTTGCCTTGCCCCCTGGAGGATCAAAGGCTTCCGGAAGGGGCTATTCTTCCATTCTTCTAAGAATTTCAAAATTTTACGATACATGGTTCTCACCTCCTTTTTTCATTGGTTATCCCCGTTGCTATTTTAACAGGAAAAACCATGTTCGTGTGTTTTAATGTTATTTTTTAAAAATTTACCCCGTATTTTTACATGAATATTTTTGGGAATTTAACACTAAAACACACGAATGCTGTTGACGAAGAGAGAATTTAAACCTGTGTCCTACTTATTTTGGTTATAGCCCGTATCGACTAAAATTTTATGAATTCTTTGTTCGGGCGTCCAAGGCTTTAAATTTAAATCGCGGAAGATTTCTTCGATGGCACGAAGAGGGGAAACCGTGTGATAAGGGGCATAGACGGAACGAAGATAGGAGATGGGAATTTGTTTTATACACAGAGTGCTAGGCCAAATGCATAAATAAGCAATGACCCGGTACATATAGCCCATCCAATACAAGACTTCTTTGGGGTAGCATTTTCCTTTCGTCGGGCGAATTCCCGCATAGGCATCTTGTTCCGATAAGGAATATTCATGGCGAAACAAATCGTCCATGGAACGGCAATAATAAGAACGAACAAAAGAACGGATGAATAAATACGAGGACATTTCCTGTTCGACGGATCCTTCGAAAATCCGTCCTTGCTGCTCCGCTAATTCATAGCAGCGATCATCTGCTTCTCTAGAAAAGTTCATCGATGAACGCCCCTTTCCGACGATATTCAATCAAGGACATCTTCACCTTGTTCACCGCATCTAAAGCATCCTTCTCTTTTTGCATTAAATAATCCCGCTTCTCCGGTTCGCATAGATAGAAACGATCCCGGAACTCCAAGGAACGGATGGCCTTATCTGATTTCAAAACATATTGATTGCCTAGATCCGTCATCGATAAAGCGTGGAGACACGCTTCATCCGTGATATTCCCACGGATGAATTGGTTCAAAATTTCATACATTTTGTTATCGGCGATTGGGGCGATGATGTAATCCGCCTCTTCTACTCGCTTCACGATATTAGCCACTTCTTCTGGAACTTTTTTACGGTGAAATGCATGACGGTAATAAAGGATGGCATACATCCATTCTCGGCTAACAGGAAAGACGAGCTCTTTCATATCGGGTTCTGGCTTGAAATAGAAACAATAAACCGAGGATTCAGAAACTCCCGCCACCCATGTTGCGGCTTGGGGAAGCGTTTCCCCTAAATAGAACCCCGGCCCAAAATCATTGCTGATGCTAGAATGACGAGCATCGATATCTCCAACAATGTCGCCTTTAGCCCCATGAAAGAGAACAACGGAATCCTTTTTATCTTCGGTTAAAAATCTCGCTTTTTCTTTATTTAGGTTCAGCCCTATGCGATAGGAACAAGCAAACACGCATTCAACCGTCTGTTTTAATATGCCCGGGTGTCCCGCTTCTAAACGAGTAATGTCCGCTCTCGATACCAAAGATTTCGACGCAAAATCATCCGTCGATAAATCGTGGAATGTTCGCATTCTAAGGGCATCGCTAGCAAGGTCGTAACTCTGCATGCATTGAATGTATCATATGAGACAGTCACTTTCTAGATACAGCAAAAAGGCAGAAGTCTTATATCCATTAATGGCTCTTCCGTTTTCTCTTGTAGAAGGCGAATAAGCCAAGGAACCAAATGCCAAGGGAGGCAAGAAGAATCAGAATGGAATAATACGTAGATAAGGAGCCATTCAAGGTACCCAAACCTCGTAAGGTCGCCCCTCGTCTTAATGCTTCAAAACGATTCTAAATCGTAACCCTGTCTTCTAAACTCATAACATCCATGTTTTCGAGCTATTTAAGACAACACTGCTCTCAAACACTCCCATTGGTCGCGCGGTTTTTTGTCATGTTTTCGAGCTATTTAAGACAACACTGCTCTCAAACATTCCACCCATAGAGGCCAGAATTGTAGCCGTTTTCGAGCTATTTAAGACAACACTGCTCTCAAACCGGTGCGGACGAATCTAATCGTTTGTCTTTGTTTTCGAGCTATTTAAGACAACACTGCTCTCAAACAGCATTGAGCGCTTGCAGAAGGATCCCACGGTTTTCGAGCTATTTAAGACAACACTGCTCTCAAACTCGGGGAACAGCGTGGAATCGGTCCGACGGGTTTTCGAGCTATTTAAGACAACACTGCTCTCAAACTAAAAGAAAAGGGGTTCTTCCTTGTCAATCTGTTTTCGAGCTATTTAAGACAACACTGCTCTCAAACAATCTTGGAGAACAAGACCGAGATTCTAAGGTTTTCGAGCTATTTAAGACAACACTGCTCTCAAACTTGGTGTTCCGATGGACAATCTTTATATGGGTTTTCGAGCTATTTAAGACAACACTGCTCTCAAACTGTTGATGAAGTTTCGCTTTTCGGCCATCTGTTTTCGAGCTATTTAAGACAACACTGCTCTCAAACCGTAATCAAGGTTAGAATGATATGGTTTTTGTTTTCGAGCTATTTAAGACAACACTGCTCTCAAACAAAGCGGTTTCTTAATGCAACAAGCGGAGGGTTTTCGAGCTATTTAAGACAACACTGCTCTCAAACCCAACACCAAATCGCCTGCTTGAAGGTACTGTTTTCGAGCTATTTAAGACAACACTGCTCTCAAACGGCCAATTTTGAAGAGCTGTCGCTTTATTGGTTTTCGAGCTATTTAAGACAACACTGCTCTCAAACCCTTCTTATTCAACCCCCTAAAGAATTTTCGTTTTCGAGCTATTTAAGACAACACTGCTCTCAAACTTCGAACTCGGCTAATTCATGGAAGCTATCGTTTTCGAGCTATTTAAGACAACACTGCTCTCAAACAGGGCTGTTGCACGTTGCCAAAAATCGTAGGTTTTCGAGCTATTTAAGACAACACTGCTCTCAAACCCTTGAAGAAACCCCCCTAAAGAATTTTCGGTTTTCGAGCTATTTAAGACAACACTGCTCTCAAACTCTTGGATTCGGATACGCTCCCGACGCACAGTTTTCGAGCTATTTAAGACAACACTGCTCTCAAACATTTGTAGCAGGAGTACTTGCGTTCAGAGGGTTTTCGAGCTATTTAAGACAACACTGCTCTCAAACCGACGTCAACAAGACCCGGATGCTCATCGCCGGTTTTCGAGCTATTTAAGACAACACTGCTCTCAAACGCGACCAAATACCAAGTCACGGATGGGTGGGTTTTCGAGCTATTTAAGACAACACTGCTCTCAAACAATCTGCGCGTCCATCAGGGAGTACGGCTTGTTTTCGAGCTATTTAAGACAACACTGCTCTCAAACTGCTCCAATGGCGATCTTGAAATTCTCAAAGTTTTCGAGCTATTTAAGACAACACTGCTCTCAAACCTCAAATTTTTGGGGCTTTAAGCGGTTGTCTAGAGTCATTATATCACATGGAGACAACGCACATATCTTGATCGACAATGAGTTTTTTCTCTTCGGAAACGACGTTTTCACAGGGAAACGTTTCGATATCCACAAGCGTAATTCCACGATATTGCAGTTCTTGAAGGAATTCTTTGATTTCTTCGTCCTCAAGATAGTCTCGAAGGTGATTGATGAAGACCAAATTGACCTTTCGTAACTCTTTGGACGCGACAACATACTTGGTCAAACGTTCCAAAAACGAATCGGAAGTCTCAGCGAACTTTAGATTACCCATTTTAAAAACATCATCTACTCTTAATGCGCCATCCATTTCGAGTTCCGCCTCAAAATCCAAACGGATTTCTTGGCATATTTGATTTAGTTTATCTTGGATTTGCTCAACGCTTCGGTTTAGTTCATCGAAGTAGGATTTTTTCAGGAGTTTATAAAGCGCGTTTAAATTGGCCTTAGTATTCAAATCAAGATTCAGGAGATTTTCTATATACAAAGAGCAATCTTCTATCGCTATATCCTTCCCATCTTGGGTCAGCGAACACAATCCGACGTGATCAGGGAATCCATCATAAAGATATTGGTTGAATTTCCAGTAGGATGCCTTCCGTTCCACAACGACCGTAATAAACTGAGGGTCCGTTATATCAAATTGGCCAATGCCAGGATTCAAATAAAGAGTTTTCATAATGTCAGCACCTTTTCTTCGCTCATCACGACATCAGTCACCATATCGCCCAGCAAAATGTCGATGGCAGAAAATTGCTTTTCGGTGATGGTCAAACAAGATATCGCCCCATCCGGTGGCAGCGCCGCCTTTAATTCACGCAACGTCGAATCCACCGCCGATTCATTGATTGAGAGCTTTGTATAAACGCTTTCTTGAAGCATCGCAAAACCCTTCTTTTTTAGTAGCTTTACGAATTTCGTGTACTCCCTGTGGTCCTTTTTCGTTACTGACGGTAAGTCAAAGAAAAGGATGGTTCGCATAAATCTACCCTCCAGAATCATAATCAATAAAGGCAATACGACTGATATCTCCCGTCGTTAATGCTGTGAAAATAGAATTGCAATAAATGCCGATGGCGTTCACTAGGCTTTGGCTTTTTCCTAGTTGCTTCACATCGCTACCAAGCAAGGAAACCATTATCTGTTTGAAGTCCGCACCCTCCTGTAAGGATGCCGCTTTTTCATCCACCAAGAAGCGGAATGGCTCGATCAAATCGCAAGAAAAATTGAATTCGTTGAATTCGTTTTTGTGATGAATGCCCCACTGAGTCAAATATCCTGCAGCCGTTATAGCGCGGTTAAACTCCGAAAGAAGGATGGTATAGCCGTAATCCAGGCAAGCATTCAGAAAACAATCTTTGTCCCTGGTAAACCCATCAAAGAACGCGTGGTTAAAATAGACTTTGGCCGCATGCCCTTCCCGGTTTGTCGTGTCGTGAGGTTCAACGTGATTTGCAAAATCATCCAGAAGTTCCGCAAATTCAAATAATCCCTTCTCGCGAAGGAAAAGGGATTGATTTTGGATTTTTCGTTGGGCAATCAGGCGCCAGACTTCGCCAATAATATCGGGAGACCAGCCAACCTGTTCTTTGATTCTCTTGGGTGAATTGCTATTTCCAACGCATGGAATTAGTTCCGATGATGGGTTGTGCTTTTCATCGCAGAAAATCACTTTGATTTTTCTCTTGGTTAGTTCATTTAGCAAACTTGTCGTCAAAGAAACTGACGTGGATGAAACGATCAATGTATGTACTTCATCAAGCAGGACCTTTTTCGTGACATCCGGAGTTCGAAAAACAAGATAAGAAAGGGAATATTCGAGTTTCGAATGGCTATCAACAACCAAGGTCCTGAAGGCCATTACAACTTCTTCTCCGTTTGGTAGAGACCGGTGATGGACTTAGATACAATCACCAATCCGTCCGAAGTAACTGCACCACGGCCCTTACGAAAAATCTTCTTCTCCGACAATTGTTCCGACCTCCTGGTAAACAAGCCGATGGTAGATTGCAATATCCTAAATTGCTCACTAAATGGTACGGAAACGATTTGTTCGCACAGCCTCTTTTGTGTCCTCTCGTCCCTAAGAGCCGTAATCATCGGGCAGTAATCATAACAGCTTTTACTTGCCAAATTTAATAATTCGCCAAGCGTCTTTAACGAAGATTCATTCGATAAGATAATAGGATTTGTGGAGAATCTATTACCGGCTATTTCCAAAACAGAATCAATTGTGCCGCCATGTGAAGAAGTCAATTCAGTCCTTTTCTCTACGCACCTCACCAAACGGCCAAAATATTGCGTAGACTCAGAACTCATATAAATTGGAGAAAATGGTAGCAATTTTACTTCGTTGACATTTTTCCCAATGATTAAATATTCCATTCCAAACACTTTGACTGTTGTCATCAGCGGAATTGGATGTTCTAAATCAACATCGACCGTTTCCATCGGCTTATGCGGCACAAGGGCAATTAAGCGGCCATTTATATCCACTCCTTGTCTGTATTGTTCGGCCAGCAAATGAGGGACACCGAGCAAGAATCTTGTTGTTTTCTTTGCTCCACGAATCGTGGCAACGCAGTTATATTCAGTCTTCATTTCATTGAATCCACCATATCTATGTGGATCCATATCATCATGGATCGGGATTAATGATTCAGCTTTAAGATTCCGGTTGTTATTTGGCCCATAAATCGTCTGTTTATAGAATGCGTCGTCCTGATAGAGGAACCGGTACGTCAACAAGAAATCATGTCTCCTGGAATTTGCCACAATCTTATTGGCCAAATCCGTCAGTTCGCCATCTTTGGATGCCAGGGAACATGATATGAATTTCTCCATATTCAAAGAGGCTTTCGGCTCCTCTTCTTCATTCATCGCCTTCATCGCCTTCTTAATGATTTCAACCCTTCCGAAGGTTTTGGTCAACATATCGCCGCACACAATATTCAGATAAGCATCAACCGCATGGTGAGTATCATTCAAATCGCGAAGCTTAGGAATCGATAGTTCCTTGCGAACCTGAGACGGGTATTGCGCCTTGGAGAAAATTAAAGTGGCATGAGGATAAAGAACCTTCAACGCGTCTCGAATGGCTACATTAGAATGGTTCACCACGTTAATTTGGGCAGCGACAAAACTATTGAGTTCACTTTCCGTTAACGAGGTCGTACGGGTTAGATTCGCATATTTTTTTGCGGATAGCATCCCAGCATCCCGTAGCCTTCTCCACGTCGGTTTCATCTTGCATTGAATGGACGGAGGCAAAGGGTAAGAGTTCGACTTATGTTGATTGGTTGCACGATTGACGAGAACCAAATTGTCTAATGAGTCGTCCTTAATGAGGCTTTGAGGCAAGATATGATCTGTGTCGTAGGAACTGCCATCCAAAATTCTTTGGATATCAATTTTCTCTCCTGTATACAGATCGATTCCGCATTGCAAGAAATAGAGGTAAAGGTGTTTGCCTCTTAGTTCGTCAATTCCATAGTTCTGCAAAAGCTCGCGGGCATCCGACGCCGCTTCTTTTAGAGAACCGTCGTTCCCTTTTGCTCTCTTTTCGCCAGCCACAAGCCCCTTTAAGAATTCATCCAATTGGTCTTTCCGGGACTTTGTGACTTTCTTCTTCTTTTTATCCTGGTCATTATCTTCACGAGTCACTTCGATGGAAATAACGGCAGGATCCTTTTTGGCCACCTTCGAAACTTCTTTAACGATACGGATAGCCTGAATCACAGAACGACGCATCTTGGGCGGAATTGATTCAACAATCTCCTCTACCGCATCATCTTTGTCGCGGCCTTCAAATAGGGCGGCATTATATCGATCCACCTTGGCGTTAAACTCATATTTTGGCAAGTGGAGCACTTCCATCATATTGCCTTCGCCCGCCATCATGACATCGATAAGGCGGTTGGGTTCTGAACATGCCTTATCGCTAGAAAGGGTCAGGAACTCCTTGGATAAGGTAGCCCATCCTTTGCATTTTAGCTTCTTCGCCGCCTTTAGTTGATCATCGTTTAGCGAATACTTCTTGGCGATGGCGTCCATTGCATCTTTTTCTGAATCCGTAAACACCGTCTTTAGATAAATAATGTCTTCACACATCTGATATTCAGGGGTGTTCCGATCATCCGTTAAATGGAATGCGGATGCTAATGTTGCACGTGGGGAATTATCAATCGCGTCTTGATCGTTCCAACCCGTAACCACGTAATCCCCGGATTTAGAAGGCTCGCCGCCCATATGTTTAACGATGAAATTTTTGACTTGCGAAAGCGTCGTCTTGGGGCGCCAAATGACAAGTTCGTTGTAAATCCGTTTCATCTCCTCAGAGGATAGGCGGTTCCCGTTAACGCGTAAGTTATTGAGCTTATCCCATGCCATCGCATCGCGGAATAATAACGAGGAAGAGGGCAAAACAGAGCAATCCTTCAAATAGGTGCATTTGTTCGTTAAACCCATCATGAATTTCTTTTTAGTGGCCTCAAAATCAATTTTCTCTTTGTAATTCCAAGGATTAATGGGTCCGGAGGCGCTGTCTTTTAATACCATATTGGTGAATTCGCTCTTTGCATTTAATGGTCCACAGTAATAGGGAACGTGGAAGCTGAAAAGTTCAATGAGTTGATCGCGGATTTCCAAAACCCCAGGGACGTTAAACTTAATCGCGTTATTCAAAATCGCCACCAGTTCTTTTTTATGCAGCTGCATGGGGATAACACTGGTGGAACGAATGGCAACCGTTTGCATCATTTCATCAAGAGCGATCAGCTCCTTCAATTGGGCCCACTGCAAACGATTTTTAATAACCATTTCCTCTTTTGGTTCAATCTCGTTAAGAACAAATTGATCAAAGACATGAATTTCACAACGCCCCTTTGTCGAGTTATTGTGAGTGAAAGCACAATAATTGTTTTCATTATTCGGGTCTTTGAAAACGCGGAAGAGAACACCCTCACCCTTTTTCCCTAAATTCCCTTCGGCTTCATCGATTTCCTTGCAAATATCCTTCAAGGCTTTCTTTTGATCTTTATGGGAATCGTAGATGCAGGCAAAAGCCGACGACAAATTCGGTTGGCCTTTTAAAATGTCATGCAAATCACAAAAATCATAGACGGCTTTTGCAATCTCCACGACGCCAAACAAATCGTCGAGCACATCATGGTAATTGGCTTCGTTTTCATCGTATTTCTTATCAATGGAAATTTTAATTTCCTCGAAGCGTGGATCCTCATTTTTAGGGTTTAATTTTTTGGTATTGAATTCGCTTCCAACCGCCAAGGTGCAGAACATTTCAAGGAGGCCTTTGGCAAATTCGTTGCCTCCGCTATCGGTTAAAGCGATTAATTCCTTTTTGCGCTGGGATTTCCCTTTGCTCTTATCCAGAGCTGTTTTAACAAATAATTCGTAATTACTTTCCGGGATGCCGGCAAAGGTCATTTCATCGCCATCATCATCCGTAGATCCAACAGCCTGCCCGATTAAATCGTTGAGTATGCCAAATTCCGCCACATCAAATTGGTCGGTGTTAATTTCACCCTCCCGGAGGAAATTGCCACGGTATTTAATGATGTGATGAACGGCTAAATAGAGGTAACGAATATCCGAAAATGCTTTTTCGTCTCCGTTAATCATGTCTCTACGCAAATGCCAAATCGTTGGATATGCCTTGTAGAACTCTTTTTCTTTCTTTTTGTCTAAGAAAAGCAAGGTATCCGAACGGGTCGACTCCGGTTTATTGGGATCATCATTTTGTAAAGTGGAATATTCCAATCTTTGCAAGAATGTGGGATCGACTTCCTTTAGAAGGGGGTCAAACAGGGTATTTAATAAATTGATGCGTCTTTTTCTGCGTGTCAAACGTCGCCCAGAAACGCGGAGCGCCCTTCTCCCTTTTGCATCGCTTGCAGCGGTAAATAGGCGGGCGCCCCAAGCTGTTTTTCCTTTTAAACGACAAAGATTATAGTCTTCGTCAGTTGCAGCCCATCCGACGGAATCGCTTCCAACGTCTAAGCCAATAAAAAACTTTTTATTATTGTCCATGAGTGGTCATGCCCTCTCTCTTTGTTGAGAATTATAACCCATGAATTCGATTACAAAAATAGCCAGCCGATTTGGCTGGTTACTTTTTCGACCTAATGGTCACCCTTTCGGGCCTTGTAGCGTCGCTTTCGTTCCGCTTATTTGAACCTTGCAGTGTTGTCTTACAAAGCACCATTATTATCTTGACCATCTTGGCGATTTGCAAGCGGTTGTAACAAAGTTTCTCACCCTTGCTTAAGCAAGAAAATCCTTAATCTCCCGCCTCTTTCTTTTGGAAATCCGCAATCTCCGGATAGGACTTGCCGCTACGGAACTCCTCCACAAACGCTTTGGGAGTTACCCCCATCTTGTTACGGAAGCAAAATACAAAATGAGATGGGCTAGAAAACCCACACATGGAGGATATCTCTTTGACGGAATGATTCGTGTTCTTTAATAAATCCACGGAATATCGAATCTTCTCGTTCATGAAATAGTCTTTGATCGGCATGCCGTATCTTGCCTTAAATGCCCGTCTAAAATAATCATAGCTAAACCCAAAATTCTGGGCGATCAGTTCCATGGATATATTTTTCATGCAGTTGAGTTTGATGAAGGATTCCACATAAGCGAAGGGATCGGACTTCTCGTTCTTAATCGAAGTGAATCCCCGTTGAAGGGACAAGATGATTTTCTCCGTTAATAGATTCAGCATCCTCCCATAATAGGGGGATTGGCTCTCCATCTCCTTTTGAATCAGTTCCATGTCTTTTAGAATGTCGAACCGACTTTCTTCGTAGACTCCTGATAATAAGGGTTGGTCTAGATTCTTTGCTACGAACCCAATGTAAATCAAATCAACGGGCCCTAGCCCTTCTTCTCCGTGCAATACATTGGGTTCGATCAAAGAAAAGGTACCAGAATGAAAAGAATAGTCCTTGCCCCCGATTCGAGAGATGCCATCCCCTTTTCGATACACGACGATTTCATAACAGGGGTGAAGGTGATTCTGGACGGAATAGGAGGATTTGTGGTCATGGGAGACCACGAATTTCAAATCGGTTTCGTACATGGGATTATTTTAGAAGATATCCTCATGTCATAAAATGGGTAAATTCAATTAAAACCATGAAATGTAAGCCCTTTTGATATCATATTTCGGACTTTGCAGTTCCTTTTGTATGAAAAAGTGACCCTCTTGGGGAGGGAACCCTTCCCCTAGAGCGAGGGGTTTTTATAATGCAGGTAGGGAAAACGAGAGGATGAGCCATTTTAGGCCTTCTATTCTAGCTTTCCAGGCGTCTCTCCCTTCTTGGCCATTCTTAAGAAAGAAGCGGGGATCAAAGAAAAAAGGGACGATTTTCCCCTATTTTGAATTTACGCCTACTTCCGCATCGACCGATAAACCTTTATAAAAAGGAAGGAAATATGAAAAAGACATTCTTGCTTGCATTAAGCGCCGCCTTGTTAACCGGTTCAATCGTTATGATGGGCCAAAACGTAAAAGGGGTTAACGCGGCGGATTCCTCTTCTACGATCCAAATGGGCGACATGATCATTTGGACCGCCATGAAAGAAGGCAAGGCCTTCACCGATTTTGATAACGTGGACTTGCAAGTCCTGCATGGTAACTTAGAAACCAATACGATCAGCGAATTCTCCACGTATAAGAAAGAAGATGGCTGGGCCGGTTCTTTGGGTGCGGATAGCGATGCCGCTCACTGCGTCAATTGGAAGTTATATACCTCCAAAAACGATGGCATCATCGCTAAACTCACCGCGAAAAAGCCCCTCAAGGTCACGATGGCCAAAGAGAATAAAAACGGCGTATCCGAATGGATTGATGGAGCGAAGTTTGGGGTTTATAAAGGCGGAACCGACGGCGCTTTAAATCCCGTGAAAGCTTCTACGGTCATCACGGGAAGTGAAACCGCGACGGACTTTGCTATTTCTAGCGATTTAGCCGTTGGGGAAAGCTATTATTTTGAATTCCGTTTCCAATGGGACGATACCCGTAATATGGACCCCCTTCCTAGTTTCAACGTAGAAGCCATTGAAACCCCAGACCCTGTGGAACCCCCGGCGCCGGTCGTTCCTACTCCTAGCGATTTAAGCGGAGAAAAAACCGTTGCCCTCCCCACGATTGCCAAGGAAGAAGCCTTATTAAAAGGCGAGCCCTTAACGTTAGATGGATATACCCTCCAAGCCTTGCAGGGAACCTTTAATACGGGGTTTACCAAATATGGGAATTATCAACTCGCTGAAGATAACGAAACAGGATTACTATCCGCGTCCGGGACCTTTGATGGGCGCGATGCCGCAGCTATTACCAGTTGGAGAATCAAAACCACGGATACCTCTTTCCCCGCATTTGTTATTGAAGCCACCCGCGATATCCGTTTATCCATCACCCATGAAGCCACGTTAGAAAATTCTTGGATTGATGAAGCAGGTCAATTCTTTGGGCTTTATTTCCAAAAGGGGGCAGACACCTATTCGTTATGGGAACGTTCTGTCACCGAAAAAGTGAACCCCGCGAATGCTTTTGGCGGGGAAGTGATGCTAAAAGCAGGCGACAAAGCCATCTGGTTATTTGGCAGCAACCAAGCCTATGAACGTAACATCGCCATCCAACCGGAGTTCAGTTCCGATGGCACCTTTGATCAAGCCGCTTATGACGCCCAAAGCAAAATCGTGGCGGAATCCACAAACATGTGGGATGCGTTAACGAAGACGATCAATAATTCCTATAACGATGCCGAATATCATCTCTTCGATTATGGGTTCTATTATGGCTCCGTCACGGAGATGAAAAAATTCACTTCTCATGAAGGGGATGGAACCGGAACCGAGGCCGATGCGTTATGGTCTGGACCCGCCAAACAAAGCGCGGGATTCCAAAGATGGCAATTCCAGTGCAGCTCTACGGACGATGCGATCATGAAAATCACCGCCAAGGAAAACGCCAAATTCGATTTCACCCATACCGCGATTTGGGCAGACGCCTGGTGCGCGATCAATAGCGCTCTTCGCTTCTACGCCCTTGCTGAAGATGGAACCTTGTTCTTAGCTGATACCAAAGTCATTCAAAAAGGAACCGAAGCCAATGCCTATGCCTATTCCATCAGCTTAAGAAAGGGCGAAGCATTGCTCATCGATTACACGACGTTAGATGGCAACTATTACAGTTTGAATTATGCGCCAAGCTTAAGTGTAGATACAGAAGCCTTCTCCGAAGATACCGCGGTGGATTTTGAATCCGCCCGCGCTTTGGCCGCTGCTAAATCTAACGCGGTCACCGCATTAGAAGACAAGGCTAATGAACTCGGCGAAGACAACTACACCACCCGTAACTGGGGCGATATCCAAGCCATCAAAGAAGAGGCGATCAAAGCCATTGATGCCTGCGCGACCATCGACGAAGTCAACGCCACTAAGGACAAAGCGATCACCGATATGATGGCTGTTCCTACCGCCGAGCAGCTTCAAGCCCATAAAACCGAAGTCCTGAATGAATTCGAAGCCTATTTTGCTTCCCTTTCTAAATCCGATTATAGCGAAGAAGACTGGGCGAAAATCGAAGGCCAGTACGCCTACTATAAGAATGCGTTAAATGCCGCCCAAACTACCGCGGACATGGACCGTGCTCTTGCCGCCTTTAAGCAAAAAGTCGAAGCCATCGAAAAGGTAGAACCAAAGACGAGCAATAACGTCGGCTTAATCGTTGGTGTCTCCGTTGCCGCGGCTGTGGTAGTGGCAGGCGCTGCAACCGGCATCATCATCGCCATAAAGAAAAAGAAGGAAAAATAATGGCAGCCCAAGGAACCTTAACGACTCCAGCTTCTCTTACGCCCAAGCGTCCGAACAAGTGGGCCAGCTACTTTAAACGCAGCTGGCCGCTCTATGCGATGCTCCTCCCGATGATCATCTACCAGCTCATCTTCTCCTATTATCCGATGCTTGGTATTGTCATCGCCTTCAAGGATTGGAGGATTTTAGGCGGCATCTGGGGCAGCCCCTGGGCCAGTACGAATGGTTCCTTGGATTTATTCAAACACTTCAAAACGTTATTCGGGGATCCCGATTTCGTAGGTAAATTAATCAATACCCTGCGGATATCGGGATTACGAATCCTCTTCGGATTCCCCGTTCCCATCCTCATGACCATTTTGCTCAATGAAATGGGGTCGAGACGATTCTCCAAAGGATTTCAAGTCGTCTCCTATCTCCCCCATTTCATTAGCTGGGTCGTCATCGCGGGGATTCTTACTTCCCTCACTTCTTCTCAAAGTGCTTTCCAAGAAGCGATGAAAAGCATCTTTGGAAAGGAATTGCCCTTCTTCACCGACGACAACTTCTTCTTGGGTATTGTGATTGTTAGCGATATCTGGAAAGAAGCGGGATGGGCCACGATTATCTACTTCGCTGCGGTGGCTTCGATTTCCAAGGAACTCTATGAAGCCGCTTCGATTGACGGGGCATCAAGATTCCAAAAGATTTGTTCGATTACCCTTCCCGGCATGGTTCCCGCGATCAGCGTCAACTTGATTCTCACCGCGAGCAACATCATCCATGGGGGATTCGATCAAATCTATAACCTCTATAACGATACGGTTCTAGGCAAGGGCGATATCATCGAAACCTACTTGTTCCGCATCGGCATTCAAGAAGGCCAATACGATTTGGCCGCGGCCATGGGATTATTCAATTCCGTCATCTCGTTGGTTTTGGTTTTAATCGCCAACAAACTCATTAAGGCAATCGGAGGGGATTCCATATGGTAAAAAGCAAACATCCCGTTCGCAGTTTCTTTGCCCGTTGTTTTGGCAAAACCCCAGGGGACATTGTGTTCAATTGCTTGAATTACCTTTTGTTCCTCCTTCTCTTTGCTGCCTTCCTTTACCCCTTCTATTACGTCTTAAAGGAATCTCTCATCGTCCAATATCTCAAACCCGATGGCAATCCCGCAACCAAATTCTCGTTAGAAAGCTATTTCATCATTCTGAATAACGATGGATTAGGTCAGTCCTTCCTACTCTCCATTGGAATTACGCTTGCTTATACCGTCTTGGCCGTTTTAATCACCATGCTTTCGGCCTATCCCTTGTCTAGAAAGGAATTCAAGGGGCGGAACGCCGTCTTGATCTTCCTCGTGATTTCGATGCTATTCAGTGGGGGATTAATCCCGTATTACCTCGTCATCACCCAGTTAGGATTAAAGAACAATCCTCTCGTCTATATCCTGGTTGGACTAGTAAGCCCCTTCAACATCATCATCGCCCGCAATTTCATCAAGGGCATCCCCGAGGAAGTGTTCGACTCCGCTCGGGTAGACGGGGCAAGCGAAACGCGCATCGTCTTCCAAATCGTCTTCCCGTTAAGCGGACCGATTGTAGCAACGATTGCCCTCTGGGTAGCCGTAGGGAAATGGAACGACTGGATGACCGGCGTTTTGTATATGCAAAATCGGAAAGACCTGTGGATGGTCCAGCAGTTCTTGCGAAATATTCTTATCACAAGCACCGCGGGAGAAGGCGTGGTCGACCCCGATGTCATGGCGATGGCCACTAGCGTCAAGATGGCGGCGATCGTCATCTCCGTCCTCCCCATCATTCTTGTCTATCCCTTCGTTCAAAAACACTTCGTCAAAGGGGTCCTTCTCGGATCCGTGAAAGGCTAAACATGCTTCAAAAGAAAATCATAATCGACACCGATATCGGAGATGATATCGATGACCTCATTGCCCTCGAATATCTAGCAAAACGCCCCGACGTAGAACTAATTGGCGTCACCACAGTTTGGATGAATTCCTTTCTCCGGGCCAGGATGGTTAAAAAGGTCTTAAGCCTATTGGACAAACCCGATATCCCCGTCTACGCCGGATACGGAACTCCTCTAGGCTCCTTTCACAATATCCATTTAGACGAAGTCTTTTGCCAAGCCGAAGACGATCTAAGCAAGGAGCAATACTCCCCATTAAACCAATCAGGACACGAAGAGGAGGCCATCGACTTCATCGTGAATGCCGCAAGGAAATACGGGGGCCAGTTAACGATATTAGGCATCGGGCCTTTAACGAATATTGCCAAAGCCATCGAAAAAGACGAAGAGGCCATGAAACGAGTCCACTTCCACATCATGGGTGGGTGCTTCTTCCGCCCATTTGTCGAATGGAACATCGAATGCGACTATCTCGCCGCAGAAAAAGTCTTTGCCAAAGCTCTCGACTTGGTCGCCGTCGGAGTCGACGTTACGGAGAAAACCACTTTTAGCAAAGATGGCCAGGACGTGTTCCATTTAGACCATACCCCCTATGGCCAATACCGGAACCGCTGCATCGAATTATGGCAAAAGGCGAATCCCACGCGAATCATGACGTTGCACGATCCTCTTGCCGCGATGAGTATCGTGGAGCCAAGCATTCTAGAATTCATCACCCGCCATATCCATGTATGCGTGGATCAAAGCGGGTTCACCACGGGATTAACCTTGCCGATTGAAGATTTAAGGGGACCCCTCTATGTAGAAAGGATGTCTAACGGCTATCCTTTATGTCGCGTCGCATCCAAGGTAGATGTCGATGCCTTTCAAACTCAGATTCGCCAAATGATCGAAAAAGGAGCAAAACAATGAAAAAATCCGCTCAATTATTCTTAGGGCTTCTATGCCTAGCCCCGCTTAGTCTCACTTCCTGTGGAGGGGGTACCACTCCAGAGGAAGATGGGGTGACAACCCTGGATATGTTTTTAAACGGTGGCAACAGTTTCGATGGGTTAAAACGCGACTCGATTTGGAAGAAAATCGAAGAGGACACCGGCGTTAAAATGGCGATCCGCGGCGCGACCCATAATAGCGATTATTACACGACCTTAAACCCCATGATTAATACGGGTTCGATTCCCGATGTGATTTTCGCCGTCCCCAATAACGCGGGCAATAGCTACAACAACTGGGTGGACCAAGAAATCATTTGGAACATCGATGAATTGCTCGCGGAAAAACCAGGTGAATACCCCTATATCGAAGCCATCCTTGGTAGCGATCAATTCAAAAACCTCACGTTTGGGAATAATGCCCATACGTTATTGCCTTATCTTTCCAGCGAATCCGGCTGGGGCATCTATTATCGGGCGGATTGGCTCATTAATATCGGTTATTACACCGAAACCAATGGAGTTAAAACCGCGAAGACCCCCGAGACGATCGAAGAATTTCAAGACGTTCTCATGAAATTCACGTTGAATGACCCCGATAAAGATGGCAAGAACAACACCTATGGCATCTCTCCTTTCGGCAAAGCCTTCTACATGAATCCCTTGTATCATGCCTTTGGAGTGACCCCCGACTATGATTTAGATCGTAACGATAAGGGCGAATATATGTTCTTAACCCCTGAATTCAAGAACTTCTTAGCCTGGGCTCAAGACATGTACGCGAAGGGGTATATCGATCCCCAATTCGCCGTGAACAACAACGAGCAAGACCGCGATAAGTTCTATAGTGGCACTACGGGCATCCTCATCACGAACGCGGAGATGCACGTGAGCTGGATCGCCAATTCCTTTGAGAATGCAAACGGCAAAGGAAAATTGATTCTTGGCAAAGCTCCGATTGGCACCAAAAACCTTGGGGTAGAAGGGGCCGGCGGATTCTCTAGCTGGGGAGGATATTGGGGCGGATTCTCCATTTCCAAACTCTGCAAGAACCCCCATGCGGCGATGCGCCTATTCAATTACCTCTATTCCCCCGAAGGCAGCAAATTACGTTCCTATGGCATCAAGGATCAGCATTATTCCATCGATGACGATGGGAATTACGTCCCAAACCTAGAAAGAAGAAACGAAGAACCTACGGGAACATTCTACCAAACCAAAAACGAAGACGGGGATTCCATGCCGACTGGCTATTACAAGATGGGCACCGGCGTTTTTGGCAGCGATATCGATTGGGACAGCGCCTTGCACTTTAAAGTCCGTCGCGACCCGAATGGATTGGATGCCAATTACAAAGACTTGATTGAACAAGGCATAAAGAACAACACGGTCGTCCGCAACCGCCTTTATAACGTCACGGGCTATTACAGCTCTTACACGAACAAAATGAAGAAAGTGGAGGACGCTTCCAACATCTTTGCCATCAACGCGATCATGGGCAAAAAGAACCTAACTACCGATTGGGATGGCTTGATGAATCAAGTGAACCAATCTTCCTATGACTATAAAAACATCCAACGCATGTTGGAGGAATTAGCCAAGAAAGCGGGGATCATCCAATGAAATTAAAAAATGCTTTGCTGGGGATTGCTTGTTTAACCGCTTTATGCGCTTGCGGCACGAATGCCGGAGGAACTTCTTCCATGGATTACGGAGAACACTATGATCCGAAGAATGCAGTCGTAGATAAGAAATTCATCTTCGGGATGGGGGATTTGTCGTGGAGCGAGAAATCCTGGACCGAGATTGATTGGCAGCAAACCCATGCGCTCATGAATAGCCTGGGCGTTAGTAGCGTTCGTGTCTGGCTTCACTGCAACTGGGTGATGTCCAATTCCACGACCTATAACCAAAAGGGGCTCGATTTAGCCAAGCAAATCGTATCAAGCCACGTTCAAGCAGGACGGCAAATCGTTGGAATGAACCATTCCAATTTCCATAAAGCCGGTTATAAGAATTCCTCCTCGACCACCGCAAAACCAAGTCGCGACATGAGTGAGGGCAGTTACTACCTCGAATGGCTCGCCGATTATGAAACCACATGGTTTAACCTCGTCTCCGCCTTCCCTGAAATCGAATACTGGGAAATTGATAACGAAGACAATAACGATGTCTTCTTTCCCCGTTTAGAAGGGGGCAATTTCTCCTTGCGGGAAAAGGCCGACATCTATACGGATATGCTTTATTACGCTTCTAGGGGCATCCACCGTGCAAACCCTAGCGCCAAAACGATTTTAGGGGGACTTGTTCTTTCCGGGGCCGAAACCTTCCTTCAGCATATCTACGACAACATCGCTTCCGGGGATTTTGGCAGCACTTACCCCGATGATTATTTCCAGATTGCCTGTTGGCATCCCTACATGCCGAATTTCAACCGGAAACTCTTCTTAGAAACCAATGACGGCATCTATGACGTTATCAAGCAAAACGAGAAGAAAGACAAAAAGGTGTTCTTCACCGAAATGGGTTTCTCCGAAGCGGACGTCTCCGCCAAACGCATCGCCGAGTTTGTTCCGGCCTTATATACCCTTTGCAAAGAGGAACTTCCTTATCTAGAAAGCGTCCATTATTTCCGGATGTACGATGCCTTGGATTCTACCTGGGGCAGCTCCAGCGAAAAGACCTTTGGTTTATTTACCGACCCCAAAAGTCACGGGGTGGAGAATGAAAATCCGACTTTGGCCGCGCCGAAAACTTCTGCTTACAAATACCAAAAGGTAGCAGGCGGGACTGGTTCTTTGACCCTCTATCAAGATAAAATAGCCTAATCATGTTTTATTCCAATTGGAACCGCGGGTGGGAATTCGCCAAAGGAGATGCAAGAACGGATTCATGCGCCTTCTCCCAAGTCGATTTGCCCCATAGCAATACTTTGCTCCCCTTATCCTATTTCGACGAAAAGGACTTCCAATTCGTTTCCACGTACAGAAAACGCTTCCAGATTCCAAGCAAAGGGGAACAACGTTTCCTTTTGTCTTTTGAAGGGTTTGGGAATCGAATCAAAGCCTATTTGAATGGTTCTCCCTGCCTCTCTTCTGTCTACGGATATACTGGGGAACGGGTAGACATCACCCCTTTTGTCCAAGACGGGGAAAATGTCCTAGAAGTGATTCTAGATAGCAAAGAGGATCCCCATACCCCTCCTTTTGGAGGATTACTCGATTACCTTTGCTTTGGGGGGTTGTACCGAAAAAGCCATTTGGAAATCGTTCCTTCTACGTATTTACAAGGGGTCCGCATCACTTATTTGGGGGATAACCAAGCTAAAGTCGAACTGGATAAAGTAGGTGAAGCCCCCTTAAGCGTCGATGCTACCTTCTCGTTTCAAGACGAAACATATACCTTTCATTTGACGTCCCCGGAGACGATTGTTACCTTCCCCTCCCTTCATTTATGGTCTCCCAAAGAACCCAATCTCTATCACGTGTCCCTTTCTTTTTTAGGGAGGGAGGTGTCTTTGAAATATGGTTTCCGCATCATCGAATTAAAAGACAAGGAACTATGCATCAACGGCAAGCCCATCAAGCTCTTTGGCTTAAACCGTCATCAATCCTACCCCTATATCGGTTACGCATCGACGGAAGGGATGGAACGTTATGATGCCCAGAAGCTATATGAATTAGGCCTTAACTTTGTTCGTTTATCCCATTACCCCATGTCCGAAGCCTTCTTAAACGAATGCGACCAGCTGGGCTTAGTCGTTCTCGAAGAAATCCCTGGATGGCAGCATCTAGGGGACGAGTCCTGGCAAAAGCGGGGGACCACTTATCTTCAAAAGATAATTCAGCGGGATTACAACCACCCCTGTATCGTTTTTTGGGGCGTTCGCATTAATGAGAGCCCAGATTGTCATGACTTCTATGCCCGGAACAACGAACTAGCCAAAACAATGGATCCTAGTCGATTAAGAGCAGGCGTCCGTTGCTTTAAGAAAAGCGAATTATTAGAAGACGTCTATTCTTGGAACGACTTCTCTTTCTCTGGGAATAAACCCATCGAAGAAGCCGGTGACGTTTTGCCGGAGGGGGTAGAAGCACCCATTCTCATCACCGAATTTGGGGGACATACTTATCCCACGAGAAAAACGGATAACGAAGGGCGGGAATTAGAGCAGACCTTGCGTCACGCGTTGATCCATTCTGCCGTCCATGAAAAGAAAGGCTTTATCGGGGCCAGCGGGTGGTGTGCTTTTGATTACAACACCCATCATACCTTTGGTTCCGGCGATAAGATTTGCTATCACGGGGTATGTGATATCTTCCGTCAGGACAAAATGGCCGCATCCTTTTATAAAGGCCAGCGAGACCGAAGCAGGGGGTTATTCTTAGATTGTTCCTCTTCTTGGGCTTTTGGGGAACGGAATTACGGTGGCGTCACCCCGTTATACATCTTCACCAACTGCGACGCTGTTCTATTTGAAATGGAAGGGCAGCCAAGCATCTATTTGAATCAAGGCGATCCGCGATACGCCTCGCTCCCCCACCCCATTTTCCGTATTGATAGTTTGCATGGAGCGTGGGGCTTAGATTGGAAGAACGCCAAAATAACGGGGTACGTGGATGGAAATCCCGTGATTTCCAAAACCCTCTTGGCGGACCCTCTCCCCACTTCTTTATCCCTAATCCCTTCTTCCAAACAAATCGCGGATGATGACGCGGTTTATTTTGGAGTCCAACTATTAGACCAAGCGGATAACCCTTTAGTTCGCTCCACGGATATCCTAGAAATAACCGTGAATAACGGAACCTTAATCGGCCCACGTATTGTCGCCTTAAACGGAGGAACCTATGGCTTTTACGTCAAGGCGAACCAGCCCGGCCCATTAAGCGTATCCGTTTCTTGTCGCGACTTAAGCGCAAAGCAGGAGGTAGCAGTCTATGCTAAAAGCGGTATTTGAACTCGGTTCCATCAACCAAGATATTTCGATTGTCGCCCCCATATTCCCCAAGCAAGGGGAAACCGTGAACGGGGATGGTTTAAAGCTTGCCTTAGGTGGCAAAGGGGCCAACCAAGCAGTTGCCTTGCATCGAGGAGGTGCGAAGGTTCAACTCCTAGCTAAAGTCGGAAAGGATGCTTTTGGCGAGAACGCCTTAAAAGCCCTTGCTTCTTTTGGACTTGATACCAGCACGATCCTAATCGACGAAGCCGAAAGCACCGGTACCGCGGTTATCATCCTCCACGATGGGGATAACCGCATTATCCTGTCCCATGGATCGAACTACGCGATTAAAAACCGGGAACTAGACGCTTTTCTAGATAAAGCCAAACCGGGCGACATCTTCCTAAGCCAATTTGAAAACGAACCGGGACTAACCCTTCAGGCCTTTCATAAAGCTAAGGAGAAAGGATTATTCACCGTTTGGAACCCGTCTCCCATCGGGGACTTCGATGCTTCCACGTTAAAAGACATCGGTATGCTGGTCGTAAACGAAAAAGAATTAGAAGCCGTCTTATTAAAGGCAGGTGCTTCTTCTATTCACGACCTTCCTGTTTCTCGGTTGCTAATGACCTTTGGTTCCAAGGGCAGCAAATACGTGGGCCCTGAAGGCACTTATTCCATCGAAGCCGAGAAAATTAAACCTGTGGATACTACAGGGGCAGGGGATACTTATCTAGGATTCTTCTTAAGTGCTTTTGCTAACGGTAAGCCCATCCCCGAATGTTTAGAGGTTGCGACTACGGCAAGCGCGTTAGTTTGCTTAAAACGTGGGGCTAGTGAATCGATTCCTCTTCTCCAAGACTGTCGTTAAGACCTACATGATATAACCTTCCAAGTTGTTCCTTTGGAAGGTTTTTTTCTAAGGAAGAGAAATTAAATAGTAACGAGAACAAAATGCTGACGGCCCCGCCGAAAATGATATAGAGAACCACGAGAATAAAAAGATACCCCATCGGCCAGAAAAGAAATAAGACGTAGAAAAGATTAGAAACGAATAAAGTCGATAAAGAGTGAAATAAACGGGTAAAGGGCAATAACAGGGCGTTACGGACCAAGGAAATAAACGGGGTTTTGAAGAAGAGGATCTGGAGAATAAAATAGGGTTTAGCCAACGCGAACAAGAAAAGCAAAATGCAGGAAATGATCAAGAAAGCGAGTTTCGCAGGCGCGGAGAAATCAACGTAAAGGTAGAACCCATAATTGAACAACGTAAAGGCGAAGAAAAACCATTCGGCAAAATAAAGGAGTAGAAACGGCAACCAAAGTTTTTTGATGGATTGCCAAAAGGAAGAAAAGCCCGCGTCGTTATGTTGAAGGGTTTCTCCAAAATATCCATACGCCCCCGCAGCTCCAATAGAAAGGAACAAGAAACAGGGCAAAGAGATGCCAATGGTTAATAAAATCAAAGAGAAGAGTTGCTCTCCCGTTGAACTGCCCCCTTCTAGCGAAGCCGAATAATGGATGTAACTAAGTCCTACGAAGAAAAGTAGAGGAAGCGAGGCGACAAAATAAAGCAAAGACACATAGAAAATCGTGAGCCAGTTCTGTTTCAAAATGTAGAAAAACTGTTTTCCTCTACTTGAAGGAATGGCGGCGGGTTTCTCTTCGTTTTCCGGTGTTTTGTCCATCCCAAGAATTATAGCAAAATGGGGAAGCGATGGAACGAGTTGGACGTTGGAACCAGCCCCTATAACACTTTTATAACATTCTTTCTTTGGACGAGATCTCCGCGCCTCGTATAATTTCTTCATCATGATTATCTATGAGGGGACCAAAGATCAATTCGTCCAAGAGGCGTTTGATAGCACCTTGTCATTACACTTATTACGTAAATTTCAAGAATTGGGGATCAATGGAGGCGGCCACGCCGAACAGGAATCCTGGAAGCAATCGTTAACCCGCGTCGCCTCGATTTTAGATAACGAGGATATCCCTGGTCTTGCCCAAGTTGCTTTGGAATACCGAATCCCCACGACGGGGAAACGCATCGACTTCATGATTTCGGGACAAGATGAAAAAGGGAAAGACAACGTATACCTGTTGGAATTAAAGCAATGGGAGACCGCAGAATTATCCAATTACGAAAACTGCGTTCGTACCTTCGTCGGGGGAGCCAATCGATACGTGCAGCATCCCTGCGCCCAAATCTATAACTACGCGATGCTGCTAAAAAACTTAAACCAAGAAATCCAAGACGGGGATATTTCACTTTTCCCGGCAGCCTATCTTCATAACTACAAAGAAGAAGATCGTAAAAACCTCACGGACAGCCGTTATGAATTCTATTTAAAGCACGTCCCTTTGTATTTATCCTCAGCCATGGACCGTCATGCCCTACGCAACGACATCAAACGCCATATCGTTAAACCCTCTAGCAAAGACTTATTTCGCATCATTGAGCACGGCAAACTCAAACCATCCAAATCCTTGCAGGAATCGATATTGAGCTTATTAGAAGGTAACCAAGAATTCTATATGCTCGACGAGCAGCAGGTTGCTTATTCCGCGATTCTTTCTTACGTTCAAAAAGCATCCAAGCAGCCAGGCAAAACCGTCATTCTCATCCAAGGTGGCCCGGGGACGGGCAAATCCGTCATCGCGGTTTCTTTGCTCGCCGAATTGATTCACCAAGGCTATTCTGCTTCTTACGTCACCAAAAATGCAGCTCCCCGTAACGTATTTGCGACGGAATTAACCCGCGGTCATAAATCGAAAGCCTATATCAAAAACCTCTTCAAAAGTTCGCAGGGATTCGTAAACGAGACGAAAGACCGTTACGATTGCCTGCTTGTAGACGAGGCACACCGTCTTGGCGACCGTTCGAACTTCTTTGATAAATCGGGAATCGATCAAGCCCGTCGCATTATTCACGCCTCCAAAGTCACCGCGTTCTTTTTGGACGAGGAGCAACGCATTACCACCAAAGACATGGGCTCTTTGGTTCAATTACGGAAAGACGCCGAAATGGAGGGGGCCAGAGTCATTGAAAGTCCGGACTTAATCCTCCATAGCCAATTTCGGTGCAATGGAAGCGATGGGTTCATCGCCTGGATCGATAACGCGTTAGGAATCCGAGAAACCGCGAATGAGCAATTCGATCTCGATTATGACCTCCGCGTTTATAGCGATCCCAACAAAATGAGGGACGATCTTCGCAAGCTGAACCAAATCAATAACAAAGCCAGAATGCTCGCGGGATATACCTATGAATGGAATTCCAGCAAACCAGGACACGAAAAGGACTCCGACATCTTTTTAAAGAACGGATTTGAAGCCCAATGGAATTTCTCTGGCACTTCTACTTGGGCCATCGACCCCGATTCCTTCGAGCAGGTTGGCTGCATTTATACCAGCCAAGGCCTCGAATTCGATTACTGTGGGGTCATCATCGGATTAGATCTCCGTTATGAAAATGGCAAAGTCGCCGCCGATCCCACGAAGAACGCCAAATCGGACAAGTCTACGTTCTCGCCCCAATCTTTGAAAAAGGGACCGTCCCCCTTAGGAGACATGATTATCAAAAATACGTACAAGACTTTATTAACCCGTGGGCAAAAAGGATGCTTTATCTTCTGCGAGGACCAAAGCCTCGCGGATTATTTGGTGAAGCTAGGGGCCAAAAGGGCGTAACAAACTTTAATCTCCCTTCTTGTTCCTGCTTTTCTCTCCTATTTACGAAAAGTGGTCCTATGACCGTTTTTTGTAAATGTGAACGTGTTTCTATTTACAAAAAATGGTACCTCGACCTTTTTTCATCAGCAGAAACGTCTATTTTTAACATAGGTAAACGATATGTTCAAAAAACATAAAGAAGGGGTGATAAACGAAAAAGGACCCGGTTCCCCGGATCCTGACGATTGATACATTCCTCTTATTTAATATGGAGGATGGCTTTCCGTTTCGCCTCGAATTCCTCTTCCGTGATCATCTTTTCGTCAAGGAGTTTCTTCCACTTTTCCAGCAACTCCACGTCGTTATTAAGTTGCTCCGCAGAAGTGGCTTCCTTTTGAACTTTCAAGGCCTTTTCGAGAAGGATGTAAGTCATGTCCAAGAAAAAGGCGAGAATCACGATGATGCTTCCAGCCATGGCGATGGAATAGCTAATGGAGGTATCGCTGCTGGTTTTGGCGGATTCTCCTAAAGAAACGATAGCAAGGCCTAGATTGATGCAGGCGCAGCCAAGGACCAAAGCAAGACCAAGACGAGACAAGACTTTGTTCTCCGCGAAATAAAGGAAGATGCCAACGAATAAGCAAAGAACCGTGAATCCGCCCATTAAGGCAAGACCCGTGGCAAAACCCTTGATGCCAAGAGTTTCATCCAGGCTATAGGAAAGGATGCCCGCGACGACGAATAGGACGCTTCCCAGGATGAGGAAAATATTTTCGATCAGTTTAACGATTTTCATGTATGAAACCTCCCTTCGTTAAACAAATGTAGCCTTATGTTGGACGATTGGAGGGTTCTTTGTCAAATAAGCAAGGAAAGAAACTCCCCCTGTCATATTTCTAGTCGAAATTTTCCAAAGTCTTTGATTTTTTTCGACTAGAAAAGGGGCTTATAAGATAAACCCTAAAAGGGTTTCGCTCTTCTTTATCTATCTATTTCCTTGTGGGGCAGGAATTATATTTTCCCTCTATTGGGATACCAATTTCAACGTTCTTTTTTGTCAAAGCGTTTTCTTGAAAATTGGGGCTTTTTTTGTCTAGAAAAACGGAATTAAACTATAGAGCGGTTATGAAGCAAACGCAGAAAGCAGCATGGCATCCGTCACGGGGCTTTTCCCTCTTTTTTTGGTTTGCTTCCATGCCAACGCGTGTTGGGGAAACCCAGAAAGGAATCATTTCATGAAACACGTTTCGAAGAAGTTTTTCGTTCTCGCCCTCGCCGTTCCCGCGCTTCTAGCAAGCTGCGGTGGCGTTCATGGCAACGCCATTGACGCCAAATGCGACGCTTTGCCCGAAGGTGCTTATGTCTATCGTGGCCAACAAAGCGCAAAGAAAGTCAATTTCTATTCCGCTGTTATGTTCACCCTTCGCGACCAAGCTCGCGAATTCATCGGCAAGAAGGCTTTTGGCATCACCAAAGGCATGACCGAAGACCAAGTCTTGGCCAAGCTCCATGAAGGCGAAGCTGTCTGGGGACATATGTCCAGCACTTCTAGCGCTGGCACCGTCTATCCGACCTATTACCTCTATCAACACGGCTATACCCTCGGATTCAAGACCCGCGAAGAATATAACAAGCTCTCTGCCGAAGATAAGGAAAAAGCCGTCATCGGCATCAACCAAGCCCAATATCCGGATGGCGTCGATATGCTTATGACCGGCACGATCGATGTCTCCTGCGGATTCATGGATACCCGTTATGGTTCTGCCTTTGTTCAAAAAGGCGGCAAATACGAAGGCAAAGAAAACCTTTTCGCCAACACCTACACCGTCGGCATCACCGATCCGATCATGAACGATACGATCTCGGTCCGCGCGGCCCTTTCCGATGCCAAGCGCGAAGCCATCTGGACCGCCTTCTCGGGTGCGACCCTTGACGGCGACATCAAGACCGAAAATACTGGCGCTTGGTTGCTCTATCAAATCTATTCCCACACTGGCTACGCCAAAACTAGCGACGCTGCTTACAAAGCCGCCAAAGACATGTATGTCTGGCAGCAAAAGCAAAACGGCAAAGACATCACGATCAACGAAAACCCCGCCTACCCGGAGAAAGAAACCACGGATGCCAACAATGAAATCAAGATCAAGCTCGTTCCTTCTAACGATGCCCAAACTCTTGAAAGCCGTGCCAAGAAACTCGAGCCGATCCTCAACCGCTTGGTGGACAACAAATTCTCCTTCAAGATTGATGTTGGCACCAAAGAAGGCGGATACGAAGCCGTCACCAGTGCTCTTGCCGCGAACCAAATCGACGCGGCCTTCCTCCCCGGCGGAAGCTATGCTCAAGCCTGTGCTTTAAACGAAGGCAAAGTTCAGGTCTTCATGGCCGCGACCCGCGCTGGATACAAGGTGCAAGCCGAAGACTTCGCCGGTGACACGGAAACTAGCATGTTCGATGCCGAACACATTGAGCTTCAACGCAAAGCGATGAACGGCGAGATCAAACTCGACGGCACCGCCTGCTAATTTCGATCCGACATTAACGGCTTATTGCCCCCTTGGGTCCGCCCAAGGGGGCTTAGGCACAATTAAAGGGTGGTGTACCTATGGTTGAATTCAAACACGTCGATAAAGTCTATCCGAATGGATATAAAGCCCTCTCTGATGTCAATTTGACAATTAATGATGGGGAGTTCGTCTCGATCATTGGGTTATCGGGTGCGGGGAAAAGCACGTTAATCCGTTGCGTGAACCGCATGCACGATATTCAAGGGGGAGAATTGCTCGTAGATGGGGTGGATATCTCGAAACTACGGGGCAAGGCCTTGCGGATGGAACGAAGGGGCATTGGGATGATTTTCCAGTCCTTCAATCTGGTAAAGCGTTCTACCGTTTTCAAGAACGTTTTAGCAGGGCGTGTTGGCTACCATAATTGGTTTGCCACTTTCCTTGGCTTATATAGCAAAGAAGAAAAGATGCTGGCCTTACGTTCTTTGGATAAACTAGGGATTTTGGATAAGGCCTATGTCCGTGCCGACCAGCTTTCTGGTGGCCAGCAGCAACGCGTTGCCTTGGCCCGCGCCTTAACCCAGGAACCCCGTTTAATCCTCGCGGATGAACCAGTCGCCTCCTTGGACCCCGTGACCACCTTGTCGGTTATGGAAGACTTCACCCGCATCAACCAAATGGGCATCACGATTCTAGCGAACATGCACCACGTGGACATCGCCAAAAAATATTCCACCCGCATCATCGGGGTTAAAGGAGGACAGATTGTTTTTGACGGCAAACCAGAAGAGGTCAACGACGAAGTCATCAAGACCATTTATGGGCGCGCTTTGAATTCCAACGAAACCTTAAGCGGTTCCCTTGAGAAATGAGGGGATTATGAAGCCGAAAACCCAAGAAGAAATCCTGGAGCAGGCCAAGAAGGTCCGCTTAAAGGAAGAAAAGAAAAAAGCCCGAAAAGAAAAATGGGATTCCCTTTTCTATTACAACCAAACCTTGGATATCTCCCCCGCCCAAGACGGGTCGATGGTGAGAACGGTTCGCAAGAAACGTCCGATTTTCCCCATTGCAGGAGCTTCGATCGCCTTGATTCTTTTCATCGCCTGCTTCTTCACGGTGAATTACGATTCCAAAACCGTTTTGCATTGGGACGAAATCGGAGGATTATTCTCTTCCTTATTCACCCCGAACAAGAATTCGCTTGTCGACTCTGCAGGATATTGGAATTACCTTTGGAACAAAGCCGTTCCCACGATTTGGTCCACAACGGAGATGTGCTTTATCGGGACGTTAATCGGGTCGATCATCTCGATTCCGGTTTTCTACCTTTGCGCTCGTAACATCACCCATAAACCCGCGGTCTACCAACCCTTCCGCATCTTCAACGCCTTGCTGCGCACGATTCCTCAGATGGTCATGGCCATCTTCCTCCGCTTCTTCTTCGGACCCAACATCGTGACGGGTATCGCTTCGATCGCCGTCTTCACCTTGGGCATCATGTATCAGCTCATGTATGAATTCATCGAGACCTTGGAAATGTCGCCTTTTGAAGCGATTCGTTCCAATGGTGGTGGACTCCTTCAGTGCATCCACCTAGGATTGCACCCTGAAATCCTCCCGATGTTTTTTGCAAACTTCCTTTACACCTTCGAAATCAATATCCGTGCTTCCGTGATTTTAGGTTACGTCGGAGCAGGCGGATACGGGTATTTGCTCCAGCAGGAATTCGGCGAATCCCATTATGACTGCATCGGGGCCTTGCTTATCCCCTTGTTCATCGAAGTCATCTTGCTTCAAGTCGTTTCCAATATCTTGTCGAGGAAATCCAGATGAACGATATCTTTAAATCTATATCCGGTTATACGGGACTCATCTTCTTAGTTCTAGCCATCGTCATGATGATCATCGACGAGGTGTCTTTAAAAAAGCCCAAGCATTATGAATCCACGGACGAAGCTTACGCGAGACGCCCACAGAACTGGATTCTCTTGATCCTATTCGGCTTTGCTTTGCTCTGTGCTCTTACTTATGTCCATTTTGATTTGGACATGAATTATTACCTCTCGAACATCGGGGGCAATTTTGGCGAGGGATTCAAAAGCATTGGGATGCTGTTTGATTTAAGCCACCCCACCTTCTGGCAAATCTTCTTCGGGTTTGGGGAATACGAATTCACCGAATCGGTCATCTACATGATCATCAAGACGTTTGGAATCGCCTATATCGGAACCTTCATCGCTTCGTTAATCGCGATTCCCTTTGGGTTACTCGCTTCCCATAAGCTCTTCGGCAAATGGGCGTGGATCAGCGAAATTATTCTCATCGTCATCCGCACCTTCCCCGAACTCGTATTCGCGATTTTATTAATTCGTTTCTCTGGCTACTCCTTCCTTTCTGGCGTCTTAGTCATCGGCATCCATTCGATTGGGATGATTGGCAAGCTCTATGCCGATCAAATCGATGGGATTGAGATGGGACCCCTGGAGGGCATTTATAGCGGTGGTGCCTCCAAATGGCAGGCCATCCACCTTGCTGTTATGCCCCAAGCCTTGCCAGGTCTACTATCGGTTGCCTTATATCGTTTCGACATCAATATCCGTACCGCGACCATTTTAGGCGTTGTCCTTGGCCTAGAAGGTGGAATTGGTTATTACCTCTCCATCCAAAGCACCCATTACCATGCTTTAGGAGCTTGTATCTTCGGCATCGTGATTTTGGTTGTTGGCATCAACTTGCTCTCCTCCTATCTCCGTAAGAAACTCGTTTAATTCCTATGCATACGTTAATTTTAATGGCGGGAATCCCGGGATCAGGGAAATCCACTTGGTGCAAAAAATACCAAAAGGAACACCCGAACGTTTTCATCGTCGATACCGATGAAACGAGAAAGAAAATCACGGGGTCCTATTTGGTGTTCCCGCCGAAAATGGAAATCATCTTCGACGAGATGATTCGCGAAACCAACGAAATCTTTAAGACCTACGAAGGCCAAGAATGCACGGTCATCGAGGATTCCATCTTCCTCGATGATTATCGTCGGGAATATTACATGAAGCGGATTCATGGTTATGACAAAGCCATTCTGTTCATGGTGAAGATGCACGATTATTCGATTTGCTATAAGCAAAACAAGATGCGGCCCAAGGAGAAATGGGTCCCCGAAGATGTAATGGACCATATGAGGGAAATCTACGTGGATCCTTCCCCGAAAGTCCGCGCTTATTTTGACGAAGTCCGCGTTGAATGGTGGAATTAACCGGAAACAAATAACGTCATAATGACAGTTTTTGCTTAGGACTATTGACGATAAGAAAAACCGCCATAAAAGAAAGCGCAAGGAAACTTGCAAAATCTCGGTATCCGTCGCCGTATAAATCGGAGCTTTAAAATCCCGGCATCCACCGCCGTACAATGTGGAGCTTTAAAATCTCGGTATCCGTCGCCGTACAAAGCGGAGCTTTAAAATCAGGTGGGGACGTCCTCTAAAAAGGGTGATGATCCTCCGCTTTTCTTTTTTCGATAAAACCGCAAGCAAAATATTTTTCGCCAGGGGTATTGACGATAAAGAGAAATGCCCTAAAATAAGAGCTGCAAGGAAACTTGCAAAATCTTGGACGGCCGCTGCCACATAGTGCGGAGCTTTAAAATCTTGGACGGCCGCTGCCACATAGTGCGGAGCTTTAAAATCAAGCGGGGAAATATCATCATCTTAAGAGAATTGCATATCCCCGCTTTTCTTTTTGCCTGAAAGGAGCCATTCAAGGTATGAGCATTCATCTTTTTTCCGTGTCCGACGAATACATTTCGCGACTTTCCGCCATCGATCACAGGGTTTTGTCCAATCACGAAAATGACCGAAAACACAACCGTCCCTATGTTGGTTTTCTCGTCTTTATCGAACCCTTTCACTACTTCCTTCCCCTCTCCTCAAAGGACCCTAGAGATTATGGGGAAGATGGCAAACTGAAGCCATCCACCCAAACAATCCTTCGAATGGTTCACCAAAATGGAACATTTTTAGGAAAAGTTTTGCTTAACAACATGATTCCAGTCCCACTAAGTCAAATCCAAGAGATTTCTTTAAGCAAATACACCCGCCTCTCAGACCAAGAAGGCAACAATTACGGGCAGCTTCTGTCAAATGAGGCTCGATGGATTGATGAACACAAAGACTTCATCGTAAAAAAGGCAAATTGGGTTTATCGATACAAAATCAATGAAAAGAATCAGGCTTATTGGTCCGGAAGAAAAGTACCTGGATTTTTAAAGGCAACCATCGATTTTAAAAAGGTGGAAGAATTTATGATTCGGAACTACGGCGCCGAGACCCTTATAGAGAAAAGCAAACTGCAATCCTTCGTCCTGAAGTAAGAAAAAGAGGGCTCTTTTCAAAGACTCCCTTATCATTGGTTTTGTTCGTAAACTGATAAAAGGGGACCCTTTGTGGATTTTAACACGTTTCTAACACCTTTCGGGCTGGACCCAGAGCAATTCGAAAACAGGCTCGTCTAGCCGGAGGACGTCGAAAAAAGCGTCAGAACCCGCGTCGAGTGCTCCAACGAAAGAAGGCAGCCGCTTCCGACGAAAAACATGACTCGATTGCCAAAGTTGGAAAACTTCACGATTGCTTTATCGCCTTACGGAAGAAATATTCACGAGGAGAAAACACCGCATTTAACCAAACATAATATAACCAATTTAGCAAATGACTAAATAAAAGGAGCGTGACGCCTATCCTGTGTTTAATGAATCGAATGTCGTCGAACTGAAGTGCAAACTGATCGACGAAGTGAAGAATGAAATCATCGCATTTTTGAATACGACAGGAGGAAAGATATATGTCGGCGTAAACGACGACGGGACAATCAACAAAGCCTTCCTCGAAGAAAGCACGGATGCGGTTTCACTAATACTTTCATCATGGCTCCAAGATGCGTTCTATCCGCTTCCGTCCAACCTCGTCGCCTTTGATTTTAACGAAGACGGTGTTCTTGAAATAGACGTCAAAGAAGGAAGCAAGAAGCCATATTATCTTAAGGAGAAAGGGCCTAAGCCAAGCGGCGTATACAAAAGGGTCGGTACCTCCATTAGAAAATGCAGCGAGGACGAGATTCTTAGGATGATCATGGATTCTAGGGCCTACGACTATGAGAGCGATGTCAGCGAAAAGTTAGCGTTCCAATTTTGTAGGTGTGGGCGTTCCGTCACCGAAGTCCCGATAA
>SAMEA104315431__coassemble_420_pt1 | contig 55743 bp, 49 predicted proteins | sample SAMEA104315431__metabat2_high_PE_021 | metagenome-assembled genome bin SAMEA104315431 (sample SAMEA104315431) | gut metagenome | biome: Monkey gut; feature: monkey-associated habitat; material: faeces | place: China | collected 2013 | reverse complement strand
ATACCTGACCCCAAAGCAGTTCACGGAGAAGTTCTACGGGAGCTGGCAGGGCGCCGGGAAAGGGGAGTCAGCCGCTTCCGGCGAATAGGGCGGGGCAATCAAAAAAATGGACAGGGCATGGGCGTGCGGACAAAAAAACTGGACCATAAAGGAAGGAAATTATGGTCGACGAAAAGTTAAAGAAACGCGCGTTGAGGTATTACCACAAGTGCCACAACATGGCGAAGACACTTAGGAAATACCCCTATTGCTCCAGGAGCGCGTTCTACACCTGGCTCAAAAACGAGGGCAAGGAACACGTTAGGAGCGGGAGGCCCGGCGTGTTGCCCCCGGCTGGGCGCGCGACCGCGGAGATGAAAACGGAGATCGTTGCGAGGATCTCCGATGGGCATGAGCCCATAATGGACGTCTCGATCGCAACGGGCTACAGCAGGGCCACCCTATATAGATGGATCAGACAATACCGAGGCAATGGTATAATCGGCCTCATGGGAAAAGGAAAAACAAAACGCAAGAAAGCGGGAGGGGAGTCAAGCGCCGAGCTTTCGAAAAGGCTGGACGAGATGCAAATGCAGATCGACATCCTGATGGAGACGATCAACGTCCTAAAAAAAGACCCGCGCATCAGCCAAAAGCCGTTGAAGGCAAGGGAAAAGGCAGCGATAGCTGATGCGCTCAAAGGCAAATACTCGCTGCGGAGGCTTCTTTCGGCGCTGAGCTTGGGGAAAAGCTCCTATTTCTACGCGAAGAAGGCGAAATCGAATCCGGACAAGTACGCCGCTCTAAAAGCCAGGCTGCGCGACGAATTCCAAAAAAACCGAAGGGTTTACGGATACAGGAGGCTCAGACAATGCGTTCTGCCCGAATTCGGCCGCCTGTCCGAAAAAGTCGTCAGGAGGCTCATGAAGGAGCAAGGCCTTTCGCCAAATCGAAAAAAGCGAGCGAAGTATTCCTCATACCTGGGCGAATTGTCGCCGGCGGTGCCTAACTTGCTGAACAGGGATTTCTCCGCCGACAGGCCCTTCGAGAAGATAGTAACGGACATCACCGAGTTCGCCCTCAGTGACGGGAAGGTTTACCTCTCTCCCGCGATCGACTGCTTCGACGGCATGCCGATCGCTTGGACGATAGGGACCTCCCCAGACTCAAGCTTGGTCAACGACATGCTCTGCAAAGTGTCCCACCTCGTCCCCAAAGGGGTTCGCTGCGTAATCCATTCGGACCGCGGATGCCATTACCGATGGCCCGGCTGGATTGGGCTGATGGATAAATTCGGATTCGTTCGATCCATGTCGAAAAAAGGCTGCTCGCCCGACAATTCGGCGTGTGAGGGCTTCTTTGGGACAATCAAAAACGAGATGTTTTATAACGAGGACCAGTCGAGAATGACCGTGAGGGAATTCATTCCCTATCTGGAAAATTACCTCATCTGGTTTAGGGAAAGGAGGATCAAGGAATCGCTCGGTTACAAAAGCATGATTGATAGGAGAAGGGAAATCGGGATATCATAGTGAAAACGGTCCAGTTTTTTGTCCGCAGCCCCCATTGTCCACTTTCTCTTGACTAGTGCAATCCTCTCGCCTTCCTCCTCCAGGGGGTCGAAGGAGGGAAACAAAAATCCCCTTTCCGTGGTAAAATTGGACATGGTAGAAGTTCTCTTAACAAGGCCATTCTACCAATAACTATCCACCGGACAATCCGGTGGTTTTTCATTTTCGGGCACTTAAGCCCTCTGCTACCAGCTGCCACTCAAGGTGGCCGCGGAACGGACCGACGCCCGCATCTATTGCTGGCTACCCTTTGAAAGGGTCTCCGTCAAAGTCGATCGAAAGCTGCACGGCAGCTTGATCTTCCTTGAGCTGATTTCGGATGTATTCCTCTATCTTCTTAGCGTTTTTCCCAACCGTGTCGACGTAGTACCCCCGGCACCAGAATTCTCGGTTCCGGTATTTGAATTTCGCGTTCCCCCACTTCTGGTAGATCATCAAGGACGATTTGCCCTTGAGGTATCCCATGATCCCGGAAACCGAGAATTTGGGCGGGATCGAAATCAGCATGTGCACGTGGTCCGGGCAGACCTCGGCCTCGTGGATGACGATCCCTTTCCATTCGCAAAGTTTTCGAAGGATCTGGCCGATCTCCAGCCGCTTGAGGCCGTAGAACTCCTTCCTCCGGTACTTCGGCGCGAAAACTACGTGGTACTTACAGTTCCAGCTGGTGTGCGCTAAACTTAGGTTGTCGGTATTCGACATTTGGCTCCTTTCAATGCTTGCGTTGGTCCGCAAGGCAATTGTAAGGAGCCTTTTTCGACTGTGCAAAGCTATAAGCTCCACCGAACTCCCCGACTATCGGGGAGTTTTCACTCGCTCGACGTTGCGCGTCGGCTCAGACAAAAAAGCCGGAGTCATCGCGATTCCGGCTTTTGTTTTCCTGAGGGCTAGTTTTTCAACAGCCTCTTTTCTCGTTAAGCTTTCTTTTGTTTGGCAAGATAAGCAGCCAAGGCTGCCTCTTGTTCATGAGCACGTTTAAATGCCTTTTGCTGTTTTTCAATAAATTTGCGATTCTCAAAATAATCAAGACCCATAGCTCTTCTAGCGCGAAGGGCAATGGAAGCAGCTTTGGCTTCCGCTTTTTGGCTGCCTTGTTCCAAAATCGCATACACGTCCTCGATATGTTCTTCCCAATGATGGCGGCGAACACGCATGGGCTCCAAGGTGTCGTTAAGAACAGCGAGCAAGAATTTCTTCACCATGACGTCGCCGACCCCACCTTTGCAGTAAGCGGCTTCTAATTCTTCCAAAGACTTAAAGCCAATGGGGAATTTTTCGAAGTGTTCCGGTTTGGCGAAAGCTTCCAAATAGATAAAGACCGTGTTGCCTTCTAGGTGTCCCGGGTCTTCGGGACGGAGGTGCAAAGGATCGGTATACATCGACATGACCTTCTTCTCCACGGTCTTGGCATCGTCAGAAAGATAGATGCAATTGCCTAAGCTCTTGCTCATCTTCGCCTTGCCATCGGTTCCCGGCAGGCGCATAGAGGCTTTGGTTTCCGGAAGTAAGATTTTTGCTTCTTGGAAAACCGGCTTGAAGGTCGAATTAAATTTACGGGCAATTTCATTAGCTTGCTCAATCATCGGCTCTTGATCTTCTCCCGCAGGAACCACTGTGGTCCCAAACATCAAGATATCCGCCGCCTGAGAAATCGGATAGGTCAAGAACCCAACGGGAATCGATTCCCCGAAGGAACGCATGGAGAGCTCGCTTTTGACCGTGGGGTTGCGAATTAAACGAGAATAGGTAACAAGGTCGGAGAAATAGCAGGTGAATTCATGGAGTTCGGGAACGCGAGATTGAACAAAAATCGTCACCTTTTCCGGATCGATGCCCGCGCTTAAATAATCGAGAGCAACCTCGATGAGGTTATCACGAACTTTTTGGATGTTTCCCGCATTATCCGTTAAGGCTTGAGTATCGGCGATCATGATGTACATTTCATCAAACCCGCCTTGGTTTTGCAGTTCCACGCGGCGACGTAAGCTGCCCACATAATGTCCGATATGTAACCTGCCGGTTGGGCGGTCTCCCGTCAACATAATCGACGGTATTTTTTTCTCTTCTTCCATAAATTACCTCAGCGATGAAAAGTTTAGCACGCTTCCGCTTCTTGTGGGGGCTTATCCCTGCCTTTTTTCTTCGCCTCGAGAAAAGAAGGCGTGTAAAATAATCCCAAAGGGAAAAATTATGAGAAAATTTGAAATCGCCAAAGGATTTGAAAACGAAAACGTCATTTTGCCACGTCGCACGACCGCTTCTAGCGCAGGATATGACTTCCGCACGCTAGAAACCAAGGATATTCAGCCAGGAGAAACGGTTTTAGTTCATACCGGCGTGAAAGCCGCGATGAACTCCAATGAAGTTCTTTTGATTTATATCCGCAGTTCCATCGGCTACAAAAGAGGCCTCGAACTAGCAAACGCTGTCGCCGTCATCGACGCGGATTATTATGGCAACCCCGATAACGATGGAGAAATCATGCTTGCCCTACGCTGCGCAGGAAATAAACCCGCCCACGTGGAAGCGGGTGAAAGAATCGCTCAAGGTTTATTTACCCCTTATTTGGTTGTCGACGATGATGAGGCAACAGGCGAACGCACCGGTGGGTATGGTTCTACCGGAAAAAATTAATCTTCTTTATCCACTTTTTCCGAAATAGGGCGGCCGTTCTCGTCGTAGTTGTCGGCCGCTTTTTTCTTGGTGTTAGGATCAATCAAAATCATTTTCTTCAAACCATGAAGAACTTTGCTTGGCTCTTTCGGCTTAGCAAGTTCTTCTTTTAGCTTGTCCGGCAGGCGGGAATAGAAGTCCGCTTTGGCTTTCCTCCGAACTGCTTTGCCGTCTTCTTGGAGTTTTTCGTAACGGGCCGTGATGCCGGATTCCCTCGCGAATTTAGATATTTTGGCAAAGATTCCCGCGGAGGTCCAAAGATCTACGACGATAACCCCGTAAACTAAGCCCATTAGGAAGATAAATCCAAAGTGGGCGGCCGTTCCTCCGGTCGTAGATCCAAACATATAACCATAAGCAATATCCGCGGCCTTATACACAAAGGGATGAACCCCATAGTAATAAATCGTTCCCGCGGCAAACCAAATGACGCTGAAAACAGGGCAAATGATGCCGAGGATATTTCCGCGCATATTCGAGTAATCCCATAAGCGGACTTTAAAGCCCTTCACGAAAATCAAACCAGCGATGAATTCGAGCACCAACATCCCAAGCCCCATGGTCGCGATAGGGATCAGGTCCACGACCGTCGGGGCAGAGGCATAACCTAACCCCATGAAATCACCCGGGTTATACATCCGCCAATCGGCTGGCAAATTCTTTTCAAAAACGATGCAAATCGTAAACATTAAGATGATTCCAAACCCATACAAGGGCAACCACGGCCCTTTCATGAATCCGGGATTCACCCATTTCTTCGCCGAGAAAAAGCGGCGGAACAATACCTCGCACAGGTAACCTAGCATCGAGCCAACTAGGAACAGGAACAAATAGAGCAAGAACGTTTTCATCATGTTGATCCCTCGTTTCTTTCCTGTTTACTATAAGTGCTTCTTTCTCATTAGGGAACTATGAAAAAAGAGGAGATCGCCCCCTCTTTTAGATGGCAGTTTCCCTCGTTTATTCCCCTTTATAAAGGAAATAACGTCCATCTGCTTTAATAACGCGAACTTCTTCGACGTTGGAATCCAAGGTTAGTTTTTGGCCATCCCGTTGGTAGGTTTCCCCTTCGTAGGTGATGTTAACGAATGCCGGTTCGACTTTGGTGATGTAATACGCTTTCTTGCTCTTATCGTCGATGACCACAGAGAAGGGCTTAATCTCTTCCGTGCCAAAGATCGTCAGCTCGTCCCCTTCGATTTCTCCATAGGCGTTATAAGCCCCGTTGATAAGGGCGGTGCTAAATTTAGTAATGGAGAAAGAACGATGGGCTTTGTTCCACGCGCTTTCGATGTGGGTTTCTAGCATGGCGTCGCTTGCGCCTTTCTTAACGCCTTTCCACCATTTTCCGAAAGAACTCTCTTTCTTGTCTTGGGTCTTATCGTCTTGCTTCTTGTCTTTCTCGTCGACAACCTCTGCATCAATCACTTCTTTTTCATCTGCCATAAATGCAAACCTCCTTTTACTCATTGTAGAACGTTTTAAGCAAAGAAAAAGCGGTCAATTTAAGGAATTAGAAGTTCTAGAAGTGAACTAGAAGTAACTAGAAATTATCTAGAAGTAACTAGAAGTAAAGTGTATAATTTATTGAAGAAAGAAGGGGAAACATGCGCATTGATCAATTAATCGAAGGCTTAAATCTTGAAACATACGACAGCGAATTCAAAGCAAGAATTCGCACGGGTCGCGACAAAAAAGGTGAAGACGAAGAAATTAAATGGCTAAGGGAAGTCTCCGCTTTCGCGAATGGAATCGGTGGAACCATTTATATCGGCGTTAATGATAAAACACACGAAATCGAGCCATTAAGCCATGAAGAAGTGGATTCGCAAACGAAACTGTTCTATGACGTCACGGAAGCGCGTTTGTCTACTTCCATCGAAAGCGAGATTAAGGCAATTGAAGTTCCTCTAGCAGAGCCCAAACGCTACGTTTTATCCATTCGTATTTTTCCATCCTCCGTTTTGCCTGTTTACGTTCACGTCAATGGCATACCTGCCGTTTTCGTAAGGAAATTCGGCCGGGCAACTATCGCAACCCCCGAGCAAATCACTGACATGGTTATTCGCAGCGAAAAAGTGAGTTACGATTCCATGAAAAGCAAAATCCCATTCCGCATGGAGGATTTATCGGCCTACAAGACTATTTACGAAAAGGCAAACGGAAAGCCATTAACCCTAAAGGCTCTTCAGTCCAGTGGCATGGTCACTTCCGACATGTTTTTTACGCGGGGAGGGCTGTTGTTCCGCGATCAAGAAGACGATCCTATCACTTTGCTAAAATGCTGTCGCTACCCCGGAACCAATCGCGGAGGCGATATTTTAATGGATATCGTCTCCTTTCAGGGGCCCATCTTTCAATGTGTAGACCAAGCCGTACAGTACGTGTTATCCCACAGCGTAAACGGATACCGCAAAGAAGGCGATAGCCGTATTGACTTTGTCTCCTATCCCAAACGTTCTATCGTAGAAGGAATTGTTAACGCTTACGCTCACCGAAATTACTTTATCGATGGGGCTCAAATATCTTTGGACATCTTCCAAGATCGTTTGGAAATTGTCTCGCCGGGTTCTCTTTTGGGATCCAAGGTCATAATGAAAGACAAAGATTTAGGGTCCATTACCCCCAAAAGGAGAAACGAAGTTGTATGTGCTGGACTATTTGATATTCGCTTAATGGAAGCCCAAGGATCTGGTTTTGATAAAATCATGCAAGATTATGAGGCAACGGACGAAGCTCATAAGCCCTATATTTCTTCCGATGGAGAAAACTTTACATTAACACTCCCAGATTTGACGTTCCGAAAAGGAGTTGTTGGCGAAGATAATGCAAATCCGGATGTTATTATGCCGTGCCATCCCTTCAGCGAATACGATGAACGGGTCCTGTCTTGTTGTTATACCAAGCCACGTTCCATTATCGAGATTGCATCGTTCTTAGGCATTATGCCTTCCACCTACCTCAGAAAAAACATTTTGGAAAAATTGGTAGAAGCCGGTTACCTTTTTGCTTCCAAAAAAGGACGTGCGGTTTATTACAAAACCATCACTTCGAAAGTAGAACTTAAACGCTTCTAGAAGTTCTAGAAATGAACTAGAAGTAACTAGAAGTAAACGGTGCAAAATTTAAGATTTTTTCGTTGCGTTCGTCAAAATTAAGATTTGTTCATCCGTTAATTTTGTCATTTTTAATTCGAGATTACGGTACCCTTTTTCGTTTTTGAATTCCTCAATCGCGCCCAGTTCAATCAAAGCTTTAACCACAGCATGAGCAAAGCCTGGCTTTTTCGTTTTCAGCATCCCATAGCCCGATTCTTCTCCTAAGTGAAACGCCTCGATCGATTTATCGCTCTCCCCGTTAAGGAAGCGAATCAAACACATGTAAGAGAAATGGAAAGATTTGTGCTTAGCATAAATTGCTGCGACATTTCGAAGGACGTCATTATAAATTGGCTTCGTTGAGCTATTATGCAAACGTCCATGCTCATCTACCAGCAAACGGGATGAATCCTGCGTAAAATCGTGTGGAAGGATCATTGCGTTGCAACCCGTTCCGTCCGATTTGTAATTCGTGCACCCTAACATCCTGCGCCCTGTATCTTTCCCAGCATTTTTCAAAGGTTTCACAATCAAGAATCCGTCATAACATTCGGGGCACTTGCAAATCGATAGTTTCATTGTGTTTCCCATCAAGTCATTGGTCAAAAAACCGCAGACTTCAGGATCGTTAGAACAAATCCAAAGCTGTTTTATATCCGATTTTGTTGCTAGATTTGATCTTCGTTTTTGAAGGGGGTAGCCGCAAACGGGGCAATGAAATTTCAAGGGGACATCATTTGACGGTACAAGCTCAACGCCCCGCAACGTTATATTTGTGAATCGATTCTTCAGTTCCATAATGAAGGAAGAGGGTTTCGTTTGAGGCGTGATGATATAAACGCGGTTTTTGGTACGGGTTAAAGCGACGTAAAAGAGCCGTCTCTCCTCTTCAAAATCCATGTCATCGTCTTCTTTGATGACCAGTTTCATGACCGGATCGTCTTCGATTTTGGATGGAAAACCCAAAACATCGTCCTTACCATTAATAATAATGACATTGTCTCTGCCAAGCCCCTTGGACGCATGAGCCGTCATAAACGAAATGTCCAAGTGAGGGTATTTTTTGCTGCGAAGCTGACCAGCCTCCCAAACAAAGAAATCTTCTAATTTGGCTAAGTTCTTTCCATCAAAATTATAACGGCCAATTAATAAAACTGATTTCTCTTCTCCGTTTTGAGCCACGATATCGTCTAAGGATTTTTCAATCGCTTCTCCCATGCGATAGAACGGCCCATGCTGAAGACTGTCCCGCTCATATTTGTCGTCGTAGCTCATCAAAATAACGGGATCCTTGATTGTTTTGTCCGAATGAAGGCTTTTTTTGATTTGTTCAGCGTTCTCCATAATGAAGCCGCCGGCAATATCAATTAACTCCTGGGAATTGCGATACGTCCTCGTTATTTTTTGGATATTGGCATACCCCATTCTCTGTTCGAACTTGGTAAACAGGTCGATTTGAGCCCCCGAAAAACGAAAAATAGACTGCCAGTCATCACCCACAGCCACAATTTTGGCTTGGCTTGCTTGGGATAATTTCTGGCATAAATCAAATCGTTGAAGCGAAATATCCTGATATTCGTCAACCAGGATATAGTCATAAGGGAGCATTTCGTGATTACGAATGCATTGGTCCAAAATATTGGAAGCATCATTAATCATGTCTTCAAAATCAATGGCCCCTTCCTCCATTCGGCGAGCCTCATAAACATGGAAGCATTGGCTGGCAATCTCCAAGAACAACTTAGTCCTTACGTTTTTCGTCGAGAATTGCCATTCATCGAACTTTGTATTGGCATCGAAATTATTCACTTTAAAGCGATTGATAAAATTGCAAATCAAAAGAATCAGTTTATTGAAATACTTATCTTGGGCTTTGGTGACAATTTGACGGTAAATCTCCGTGCTGCTTTTGGTATTTTTTTCAATTCCGGCCTTCACCAATTCGGCGTCTAAATGAGCAATGAGGTCTAAGCCGTCTTTATAACTTGAAAACGTGTAAATTAATTTGGTTCCGTGCTCCCGATGAAGTTTAATCTTCTCATTCACGTGTTCCTTGTAACGCTCTACCTCTGCTTTGCTAAACCGATTGTTGGTTCCTTCCTCCGATAGTCCAAAATGTTCCAAATAAATTTCTTGCCCTTGATACTTGATCAAAAAATCAGGGCAGTAAGGCTTAATGGAATCATGGAAGCCGTAAGGATAAACGGGTTCATAAACGTAATCGATTCCATTGATGAAAAGGTAATTTGCGATTCGGCATTCGTCTATGCTTCTAACGCGTTCTTCGTTGATTGTAATTTTCTTGTTCGTTTGTTGCTTGCGGTATTCATCCAACGTAGCCGTTAAGTCACTGCGCATGGTCGAATTTTCATTGGCGGATAACGTCTTAAATAGGAGGGAGGTATTGTCCGCACCAAATGGCATGTTTAAATACGAGGCGAAGAAAAGCAGAATCTTTTTAATGAACCATTCATCGGTAAGTTTGCTCGTTAAATAATCTTCAATAACGCGATACATGAACCCTCTGTCCACGACACGCTTCTTTTGGTCATCGCTTTCTTTAATCAAAGAATTGCCAATAGAGTGAAATGTAGCAATATGGGCAGGAATCTCTATTCTTTCAAATCGTTCCTTCAGTTCCTGCGTGGCTTTTCTAGTAAAAGAGACAATTAAAACCCGACTGGGGTCAACACCTTTTTTCTCTACAAGATATTTGACTTTTGCCTCGATTGTCGTCGTTTTTCCAGCTCCGGCGCCGGCAATAACAAGGGTGTAGTCTTCGTCGGCAAGAACTACTTTTCTTTGTTCTTCATCCAAACGTATCTTTGGGTCATCTTTTTTAAGGACATCGTCTAAATAGGCTTTGTCTTCTTTCAAATGACGTTTCACATAATCATCATTATGTTTTTCAACTACTTCTCTTGTCGATGCATATTGATCCATGAGTCGCTTAAATTTTTTGAAATCGACAGAATTCTTTTTGCACCATTCTCCCAACACGTTTTCTTTTTGCATCAGAAAAAGTTTTTGATAAATGTCTCCAAGTTCGTCGAAACGCGCAAAAAACATTTTCCTCGATAGATAAGAATCAAGGGAAAGCAAATCGGAAAGAAAAGAATCATAGGCACTTAAGGCTTTAAATTCTCCGGCTTCGTTTTTGCTAAATAACCCCATATACGTTCGATAACAGCAAGGTATTTTACCAAAAGGTAGGGAGGGCAATAAAGGCTATGTTTGACAAAAAAGGATCGGCAATTGCCGACCCATGTGTTTTAGTTGGTGGACCTTGTCGGGATCGAACCGATGACCTCCTCCATGCCATGGAGGCGCTCTCCCAGCTGAGCTAAAGGCCCACATACGCTTTTCAGCGCGTTTCAAATAATAGGAATTCAAAGAGAGTTTGTCAACGGTTTTTGATAAGATGGGGTATGGAAATTAACGAAATCGGTGTTATATTACCTAGGCCAAAAGGAAAACCTATGAAAAAATTACTCTTCTGCATCCTTGATTCGACGCCGAAATCCCAAGAACTGCTCCGCACCCTTTCCAAGGAAGGCTATAACGGAACCGTCATGAATACCGTTGGAATGCACCATGTTTTGCCGAAGCTCAACGGAGGGACCGCGATTAGCTTATCGACGATGGTTGAGGACGAGCCAAGAGGAAATTTGACCTTATTCATCATCATCGAAGAAGAGGAAATGCCCAAACTCCAAGAACGCATTCGCGAACTGACCAATAATTTTGAAGATATTAAAGGCGGTATGTTCGGATTGCCTCTAGAATCCTTCGAAGGAACGTTCTAATCCCAATCATCAAATAAAGCGGAGTGATCCGCTTTTTTATTTCTATGTTTCAATCGATTTAAAAGATGGAAGACACTGGAAAAATCTAAAGGCAAATCATTCCAGATAGGGTCTTCGCGTTGAGGCTCGGATTGCCCGAATCGAATTCATATGCACGCATATAAAAAACCCCGCCATATACGGACAGGGCATTCAAACTTTTGTGGCGTCCCCGAGGCGATTCGAACGCCTGACCCCTTCCTTAGGAGGGAAGTGCTCTATCCAGCTGAGCTACGGAGACACGAGGCTTATTCTAATACATTCGCCGGTATCGAGAAAGCACGCCTTTGCTTCTATTTCTTCACCAAGCGAACATAAAAAGAAGCGTCGCTCCTCAAAAAAGGCCCAACGCTTCTTCTTTGGATTATAAGTTGAAGAAATTGGCGCGGGTTCCGTTGCGGCTTAAAGATGCGTTTTCCACAAAGATTTTAAGTTGATAGACGCCGTCAGTTGCTTCGTAACGAATATCAAAAGACCAAACTGCATCCTATTTCAAATAACGGTCTTCTAGCTCGGCATCGCGGTCATGTTCTTATTCCAAATCGGAGAATTATTAGAAGACGTCGCGGATGCCAAATCCCATAAGGCGATTCGGGATGCCGTGGGACTTCGGGCAAGCGTTGCTCACCTTGTTTCTGACGAATCCACGAAAGACGTGGATCCGAAATCCCTTCAAATCGGGGATAAGGTTTTGGTCCACGTGGGAGAGATTTCTCCCGTGCATCCCGTGGGGCAAGTTAAACCCGATAAGCCAACCTTGGCCAATTCTTCTTCCGTGAACCACACCGAGGGATCATGTTGTTCCGCAGGAGTCTCTATCGGCGTATCCCCGCCCCCGCAGGATACTAAGCCTAAACTAGCAAGTCCAAGAAGCACCATCGTCATTTGTTTTCTCATTTTCCAAACACCAGCGAAAAATTATATCATGCGGACAAAATCGGAAAGTTTTTTTAAGCTCGAAGAGATTCTCGTTTTTTGAGAAGATGAATTTGCAGAAAATACACGAATTAAGGCCGATCGACCCGTCCCATATAAAGAGGAAGGTCATTTCGATCGCGAATCACGTAAAGGAAGGGGGAATCCAGGTCAAAGGCTAGTCCGGTTATGGTGGGAGCCGCGGCCCCCGCCCCAATCCCAGACCATGCGATTGTTTTGGCCGTTGTTCCGCTTTCGTCCCAAAAAATGTGGTTCTTCTGCTTCGTTTCTTGGATATAAAGGGGGTCACCGTTCGATATTCCCGTTAACGGAGAAAGATCCCGCGAATACAAAGTTCCTAACCCCATGGAGGAAAAGAGGTCTTTAAATGATAAGGAGCAATCCGCCTGGAAACGGGGGAGAGCGACGTCGATGATAAATTGTGTGGTTTCTTCCCCGCGAATCGTCGCCACGTATTTTTTCGATTCGTCTTCGACAAGGAAATTGGCTTTTTTGGCAATGGAAGCGATGTCCCCTCCCCTTTCTTTTGGAGTAATAAACTGCATGGAATATCCGCCTCCATAAGAAAGACGGAAGGAAAAATAATCCCCATAGTCATAAGCAGACCCCAAAAAGGAATGATGCATAAAGGGAACGACATAAGCTTCTCCAGAAGAGGGGTAGAAATTCTGTTTTTGCGTCTTGGAACCATCAAATCCCCAAGAGCCAAAGAAGTCCACCGTATTGAAAAGGAAGGCACGCGTATATTCGTCTACGAGCAAATCTTGGCTAGAAAGCACGTTTTGATTCACTTTCGAATTGACGATGTCCACCATGAGATTGATGTCTTTGGCTTTCTCTAAATCCAATGAATAAGCCTCGCAATAAACGGAAGTCAAATAGTCTAAATAAGAATCCTGAAACGTTTCTTTATGGTTCAAAAAGAACAATTGGTTCATTTCCACGTGGCTGGACCCTTCTTTCCCAGGATCGCGGTTGGACAAGAAGGCAGGTAGGAAGTTGGATTCCCTAGAAGAGGAATTTAAATGCAAAACCTCGTCCATTTTGGAAGAAAGGGTAGAATTCTTCACCCCATGCGAAAGGATATCGAGATGGAGATACGCGCTTAAAGGACTGAAAAAGGTGTTATCCTCCTTGTTCAATCCTAAATAGGCTTCGTAAGAAAAATCACTCACCGCGTTTTGATAGTCTTTGCTCACCGGGCGAAGTTCCGAACCGCTAGGATATTCAAACGAATTCATGCGGCGGAACGTATCTTCGCGAATTTGTTGCTGCTCATGAAGAGAATAATTCCGCTGAACAGGATGATAATTGTTTTTGGTTTTAAAGCCTGCGATTAAAAATCCCGCCAAAGGAACGAGCACCACCAAAGCAGCCGTCGCGGCCAAACTAATCCCCGCGACTTTTGCCGCCGTTTTTCCATAATTCACATAAGGGCGTGCTTTCCCCGGGTTCTTCGGTTCGATTCCTGCTTTTTCTTTTAATAATCGCGATTCATCCTGGAAAGAAAGTTTTTCCTCCACGGTGCATTTCAGGTTCTTCTTCCATTTTTTCATGGCCGGTACTCCTTTAAAGAAGCCTTTGATTTTTCTCTCGCTCTTTTATAAATTCCGCGAGCACTGCTAGAAGAAGACAATTGATTCAAAGAGGCGATTTCTTTGAAACTCAGCTCAAAATACGCCCGTTCAATCAAGACATGGAATTCCAGCGGAGAAAGAAGATTCTCTAATTCTTCCCATAAGGTGGAATAAGAGGAATTAGACCCCCTGTCCTCTGTTAATTCCTCGCAAGAGGGGCTTTTTCTTAAGTCGTCTAGGGCAAGATTTTTAGCAATGGAACATAGCCAAGACACGAAAGACACGTCTTTGGGATAAGACGAATTCCATGCCTTCAGATAAGTTTCCATTACGATTTCCTGTGCCCTTCCTTCGTTACGAAGAATGGAAAAGGCGACGTATTTCAAAAGACGAGACGTCGCGTAATAAACGCCTTCTACGCATCGTTCGTTCTTTTGAAAGAAGCCACGTATGGCTTGGGAATCAATCTTCATAGGCCTCCACTTATGTAACGAAGAAAAGGAGCAAAACGTTCGAAAAAATTATAAATTTCCTTTTGCAAAGAAAAAAGGCAGCCTTTTCGGTTGCCTTCAATGTTTAAGTGGTCGGAACGGCGGGGTTCGAACCCGCGACCTCCTGGTCCCGAACCAGGCGCACTACCAAGCTGTGCTACGTCCCGTTGCAAACCAAAGATTTGGCGCGAGGGTGATTATATCCCTAGCCAAAGGATAATTCAAACAGGGAAATATCGGAATACCCCCTGTTTGAAAGATATCCTTAGAATAAAGTTAATTGATTCGATTCGCTTAAGTCCTTCAAAGCCCCTAATTTGTCGAGGTCTGCCACGTTGGTAGACGATAGTTTCGTCTCTTTTAATAGCTGCTCTTTGGAGAGGAACGGCCTGCCCTGCAGGCGCTTTCTCGCCTCTACGACCGTCTTGCCCGCGGATTCACCAAGGCCATCGATGACGATGAAAGGTGGAATTAAACACTTGTTCTTTTCATCAACGACGAACATCTTCGAATCGCTGCGGTACAAGTCAATATTGGCGATATGGAAGCCGCGTTCATAAAGTTCAAGGCAGACGAGGAGTGTCTTTAACTGGTTGGCTTCCTTGTTCGATAACGGGTTCTGACGGTTATCTTTCCTCGCGCGAAGGGCTTCGATTTTGGCGATAATCGCATCTTCGCCTGCAATCATGGTTTCGATATCGTAGGCGTCACTACGGACGGAGAAGAAAACCGCGTAGAACTGCAAAGGATAATAGAGTTTGAAGTAAGCGACGCGGACTGCCATCATGACGTAAGCCGTCGCGTGGCCACGTGGGAAGAGGTATTGAATCTTGCGGCAGGAATCGATGTACCATTCCGGGACGTTATGGGCGCGCATCGCCGGGACATAGATATCTTCCTTCTTTTGGAAAAGGCCATGGCCGTGACGAACGTCTTCCATAATCTTAAATGCCATCTGGGGTTCCAAACCCTGAAGAATCAAATACGACATAATATCGTCACGGCATCCGATGACGCCGTTGATATCGGTTGTTCCGCTTAAAACCAAGTCTTCGGCGTTGCCCTGCCAAACGTTCGTCCCGTGGCTTAAGCCAGAGATGATTAACAAGTCGTTAAACGTCTTGGGCTTAGCTTCATCTAACATTCGCTGGGCTAGATCGGTGCCGAATTCCGGAAGAGCGCTGGCCCCTGTGACGGAATTGAGATAATTACGGTGCAAATGCAATTCACGGGGCGAAGTAAACAAGGAAAGAACTTTCGGGTCATTCATTGGAATGTCTTCGATTTTAACGCCCGTTAAATCACGGTAATAACGCATGGCCATGGGGTCGACGTGTCCCAAAATATCGAATTTGAGAATTTCATCGTGCATGGAATGGAAGTCGTAGTGGGTGGTCAGCCAATCCGAATGCAAGTCGTTAGCAGGATGCTGAACGGCGGTGAAGTTATAAACCGACATATTGGAAGGAACGACGACGATACCGCCCGGGTGTTGACCGGTTGTGCGTTTAACACCTTGGCATTTGGAAGCCAAATAGGCGATATAGGTGGGGCTAACATCCTCCACGCTACGTCCGCTTCCATCTCGGGCAAAAAGGTCTTCAAAATAACCGCGAACATAACCATATGCCGTCTTCTCAGCAACGGTTTCAATCGTGCCGGCGCGGAAGACGTTGCGCGGTCCTAGCAGGAGTCGAGTGTAGTTATGGGCTTTATGCTGACTTTCATCCTCGAAGTTCAAGTCGATATCCGGGACTTTATCCGCGGCGAACCCCAGGAAGGTTTCAAACGGAATGTTTTGACCGTTTTGAACCAAGGGGGTTCCGCATTTGGGACAGACTTTATTCGGCAAATCAAAGCCCGATTTGTATCCCTTCTTCAGGAAATCAACGCCATCTTCGTCTTTAAAGGTCAAATAATGGCAATGGGGACATTGATAATGAGGAGGCAACGCGTTGACCTCGGTGATATCGGCCATCGTCGCAGCAAAAGAGGAACCGACGGATCCACGGCTGCCAACGATGTAATGCTCGGGCTCATCATTTGCCATCTTAATGAGCTTATGGGCGATAAAATAGGTAACGGCATAGCCGTGCCCAATGATACCTTCTAACTCACGGTCTAGACGCTTTCGAACAAAATCGACCGCTTCCAAGACTTTGGGATCGTCATCGAATGTGTAGTCATAACGCGCATGGAAATTGCCTTCGCAGAGGTCGCGAAGCTGACCTGCGGAGTTCGGCAAGTTTTCATTCGGAGGAAAGACGTCGTGGGAAATCGGGGTAATGTGGTCTTCGATTTGATCGGCGACCCAATTGGAATTCTTGATGACGTATTCTTCCGCTTTTTCTTTAGGAAGCCATTGTTCAAAGCTTTCTAGCATCTCCGCCGTGGAACGGAAATGCTGATCGGGGTTCGCAAATGGCTTGTAATGGGAACGAGTAGGTGGGTTCAAAGGATGAGCGCCACCTCCGATGGCTTTCGCGTTGATATAAACATCGCGGAGAATTTTATCCTCGGGATTCACGTAATGGCAGTCACCCGTTGCAACAACCGGCTTGCCCGCGAGTTTCGCGGCCTTGACGATATCGTGCAGCACTTCTAACAGGTGATCTTTCGAGGCAATACGTTCCATATCCAACAAATAGCTATAGTTTTCTAATGGCTGGATTTCGATGTAATCATAGAACTTCATCGCATCGACCAAGACGTCGAGGTTACGGGTTAAGGCAATTTCAAAGATTTCGCTGTTAAAGCATCCGCTGCCCACCAGCATGTTCTTTCGATACACCTCAATCAATCGACGCGGGGTCTTGGGGACACGGCCTAGATAAGTCGTATGGCCTTGGGTGACGATTTTATAAATGTCGTCCATGCCTTGGGTGTTCTTGGCCAAAACCACCATATGGTATTCGCGGATGTTCCGGCAGAAGGCATTGAACGCCTCTTTCATATCCGTTAAGTGCTGGAAAAGAACGGGCTTTTTGGAAAGGTCCGGATCATTAGGATCGGGGTCATAAGCCAAACGTTTATATTCCTGGTGGGCCTCTTCAAACGAATGGAATTCGAGTTGGATGTCATCCTTGGGGTATTGAAGGTGCCAGAACGGCATGAACTTATTCATGGCACGGGTAAAGCGAGCGTAGTTCCCTTCATCCGCCGTATCGCGTTCCACGTCTTCAATATCGGGCAATTCCACCTGGAGGTTGCCTAAATCTTCATGGGTGAAGCCAGGATAGAGGTGGTTTAAGCGGCGAACCATTTCCTGCCAGCCTTCATTCAGGGCGTTGGCGTCGTAATCCGCACGGTGAGCATCCCCTTCATCGTAAACGTTAAGTCCTAAGTTGCGAAGCATGGCGCCCTCATTATGACGGCCAGCCTTCGGGAAGAAATAGTGGGACAAAGGAAGGGTATCGATAATCGGATTCTTTAACGGGGGCAATCCTTCTCGTTCCAAGGCGGCGTTAACAAAGCCAATATCGAAAGTCGCGTTATGGGCAACCAAGACGTTATCGCCAAGGAATTCCATAATCTTAGGAAGGACCTCATGGATGGTCGGCTTATCCGCGAGCATCTCGTCGGTGATGTGGTTGACGGAGCTTGAGCCAATCGGCATCGGCATCTCTGGATTGATTAAGGTGTCGAAGCGCTGAATGACTTGGCCGCCCTCCACGATGACGCCACCAAATTCGACCAAGCGGTCATAACGGGCGCTTAAGCCCGTAGTTTCGGTATCGAATACGCAATAACGGGCTTTGGATAATTGCTGTTTGCTCGGATTGAAGATGATCGACTGCTCCATGTCGAACATGTAAAGTTCGCAACCGTAGATGATCTTCAAAGGGTTGTTCTTGTCTTTATCTCTTGCGCTTTGAGCAGCAGGGAAGGACTGCACGACTCCATGGTCGGTCACCGCAATCGCTTTCATCCCCATGTGTTTGGCCAATTTGTAATACTGGCTAAAATCGGGTATGGCGTCCATCGTGGACATGTTCGTGTGCAAATGGAGTTCGACGCGTTTCTCCGGCAAATTCGGGTCATCGTCGCGCATCGGCAAGGGAGGCAATTCATCAATGAAATGCGCGCGAATCGTCTTTTGATGCGAATAGGTATCGATATCAATCGCCCCGCGAACGCGAAGACGATCGCCGACTTTGATTCCATCGATTTTCTCATCGGGAATTTTGGATCCGCCAAAGCAACGGAAGGAGATCGCGTTGCTGGGGTCACCCAAAGAGAACGTCCCCATCTTGCTCCCTTTTTTCGTGATGCGAGTGTCGGCTTCAAAAACTTCGCCGCAGAAATCGACGTTGCATAGACCAAGGTGATAGATTTCATCAATCTTCTCGGCGATCTTGTAATTGCCGATCTTATTGAGCCTTTGACGGTTTCTTTCTTCCATCATCACCTTGAGGTTTTCTTCCTTTTGACGGAGTAATTCCTCTTCCCCGATATCAATGGCTTTTTTGAAGTCTTCTTGGATTAATTCTTCTCCGCCGAGAACAACAGGCTCATCCACGGGGGACGTGGATGCGTTTTCTTCCCTTTGAGACACCAAAGGAGCTTCGATTTTCGCTTCCTTCTCCTCTGGTTTCTTCGTTTTGACAGAACGCTTTCCTTTGATTTTGGGGTATCCCGCGAAATTCAATAAGTCTTCGAAATCTTGGAATTCCTTCTCGTCTTTTTCGCGACTATCTTCATCAAAATAAGCGTAGACGCCACCCTCTTCTTCCTTTAAAGCAATCGTTCTTGGGAAATGGATGTGGCAGAACGTGTAATCGTGGAAAAATAGCATCACGTCATCCGGAGAAATTTCATCGATATAGGAAAACCGGATGGAATAGGGGTAACGAACCGTCTCCGCAAGCGCAGTCATGAATTCTTCCAGCAAAGGAAGGGACCATGGGGTTTGTTTTTCGATGAACATCACGATTTCTTCCCGCCGATTGGGATTGCGGCCGAGCATCGTGAAGCGCATATCAAAACGATCGATTTCAAACAAACCGAGAGACGTTAAGAATTTTTGCATTTTAGGCTGCATGGCAAACCCTCTTAAAACAAGCCGACGATATCTTTAATCGTAACGGCAATCATAAGACCAAACAACAAAACAAAGCCAATCGTAGAAACAATCCCCTGCACTTTTTGCGGCATCTTTTTCTTTGTGATCGCTTCTACGGCAGTCACCACGAGCTGCCACCCATCTAATCCAGGGAAGGGCAATAAATTGAAGAACGCCAGGTTAATGGAAAGTAAGCCAGCAAAATAGAAGATATGGCCCGCTCCACCCATGGCTTCGATTTGGGGCAAAGCCGCAGTCATGCCGACAAGGCCCGACATGTTTTTAAAGCCATCGCTTGTAAACAGGGAAGCGAAGCCTTTCACAATCGCTCCGCAAGCTTCCGGAACGTCTTTGGCCCACTGCTTCCAGGATCCGGCCCAGCCGTTCCATTCCTTCAAAATAGCAACTTTCGCCCCTTCGGACTGAAGTTTCTTCCCTTGGTAAGTCACGCGGACTTTCGTGTCGATACGGTGGTTCCAATAAGCGTTCGAATAAGCGGATTCCGTTTCGCTTTCTTTTCCCGCTTTGGGGCCACTTAAACGTAAATCGAGTTCAAAGTAGGTTCCTTCTACAGAGAAGGAGAAGGATTTGTCTTTGCCCCCTTCTACGCTTAAATCGGGAAGACGCTCAATGCCAACGGCCTTCTGGGCATCGGTGATGGAAGCATCCAAAGAAGAATCCACGGGATAAAGGCGAATCGAAGGTCCTAAATCGTGTTCCTTGATTAACGTTTCCGGATAATAAATCGCCACATAATGGTAACCTTCGTTATAAGGCTTCCCGTCTTTAGTGAATAAGGTGACATCGCTATCGACGATGCGGTAGCTCATGCCATTCAAGTTATACTCAGAAACCGTCAAATAATAATCAGAAGGAGAAAGCTCTGCCTGTTTCTCCGATTCCACTTTTTCTAAAAGAGACCCTTCATAAGACATGGGCACGCTATCCACGGTTAAAGATTCCGCCTGCGCTCCCGGGGTAGCAACATAAGACACCGTTCCGCCATATCCCACGTAATAATTGGGGAAAGCAACGTCGGAAATATAAATTAAAACCAAGCCCAAGATGAAATTGACCGTAACTCCAGCCACAAGCACCAAGCACTTCTTCCATTTGGCAATCGCGTTCAAAGAACGGTCGGGAGAAGGCTCGACTTCACCATCGGGCACCGCCCCTTCTTCTCCATACATGGATACGTATCCGCCTAAAGGAATCGCGCGCAACGAAAAATAGGTTTCTTTCCCTTCTTTTCTTTTGTGCAAAATCGCAGGTCCAAAGCCAATGGAATATTCAAAGCAATACACCTTGAAGAGCTTTGCCATTCCCAAATGCCCTGCTTCATGCAAGGAAATCAATAATCCAAGAATGACGATGATGATGAAGATGTTAAGAAGAATCATGTACCAGGCCATAGGGTTAACCTCCAATTTGTTGTTCCACGAATGCGCGAGATGCTTTATCGGCTTCTTGCATTTCTAAATAAGTAGGATGAGCGGTGCAAGGCAAGACGTCAACGGCTTGCTCCACGAGTTTTTCTATCGAAAGGAAGGGGATACGATGAGAGAGGAAAGCATAAACCGCCGCCTCATTCGCCCCGTTTAGCACCGCGCGGCTTGTTCCGCCTTTTTCAAAAGCCCTCAAGGCAATCCCCGGCGCGGGGTAACGTTCCGCGTCAAAGGGATGGAAATGATAGGGCCGCAGTTCTTCCAAGGATCCTACATGTTCTAAAGAGAAATTCACGTTGGATTCATATAAGGCATAGGCGATGGGGCCATGCATATCGGGCTCCGACACATCCGCGAGCAGCGTTCCATCTTTTAAGCGAAGCAAAGAATGGACGTGGCTTTCATCGTGGAGAATAATTTTGGTCTTTTCTAATGGGAAATCGAAGAGAACCTTAGCTTCTAGAACCTCGAACCCCTTATTCATCATGGTTGCCGAATCAATCGTGATTTTGGCCCCCATGTTCCAAGTGGGATGATGAAGGGCTTCTTCTGGGGTCACATTGGTTAATTCTTCTCGCTTTTTCGTTCGGAAGGAACCCCCGCTCCCCGTAATCCAAATTTCATCCACGTCTTCCCGTTGAACCCGAGAAAGCAATTTGGCAATCGCCACATGTTCGGAATCAATGGGATAGATTTTTCCTTTTCCTTGAGCAATTAAATCGCGAATCAAATCTCCGCCGACGACCAAGGATTCCTTGTTCGCCAAACAAAGAATTTTGTTTTCTTCTAGGCTGCATAAACTAGGGGCAAGACCCGCAAACCCAACCAAAGCGTTTACGACCATGTCGCAGCCACATTCCCGAATCAAGCAAAGCAATCCTTCCTCTCCGTAATACCAATGGAGATTAGGATAGGAACGGGAATATCGTTCATAATCCTTCTCTTCCTGGACGCAGAGGAATTTCACGGAAGGGAAATCATGGAGAATGGAAGGAATCTTTTGAACTTGATGGCCCACGGAAAAACCCACTAACCTAAAATGCCCCGCATCGTTGCGGAGAACATCCAAGCTTTGCGTTCCAATGGAGCCACTGGCCCCTAAAAGACAAACTTTCCTCATCGGAAGAAATTCCATCCATTCACCGTGAAGACGGCAAAAATCGACGCGTAAATCATGCAGAAGAGCAAAGAGTCCGCGCGATCCAATACACCTCCGTGGGCGCCGAGCACATGGCTATAATCCTTAAAGCCGTAATAACGTTTAATCATGGAAAACGTAAAATCGCCAAGGTTGGCAACTGGGGGCAACGTCAAACTCAAAATAAGCGGCATCCACCATTGACCGCTCGTTCCAAATATCTTCATGGAAGGCAACGCTTCCGCCCCATTCACATCGCAAATCATCAAGAAAGCAAAACCAACGAGGGCTCCGCCAATCACACCGCCAACGAATCCTTCCCAGGTCTTATTGGGGGAAATGCGGGGGGACATATGGTGTTTGCCAAATAGCATCCCCACAAAATAAGCGAACGTATCATTCATGTAGGTGGTCAAGACAATGAAAACAAAGAAGATCAAGGACTTCCAATATTTAAACATTGGGGAAGTTAGAATCTCTCCTTTTTGCGCTTCCGTAAGCACCTTGTCGTTAAAAACCATCGCATAAGGCACATAACGGCAGAAAAGAATCGCCTGGAAGCCAAGCCCGATAATGAATGTCATCGTGAAGAAATAAGTGACGTCTTGCCACGTGAAACCTTCATGAAGAATGGCGAAAAGGGCGTAAACGCCAAAGCAAGCCGCAATGCCATACCAAGAAACCCACGGCTGGGTAAAATGATTTTGAAGGCTCGGATACCAACTAGGTGCTTCAATCGAAGGCATGGTTGATTCATCGAACATCGCTTTCTTTTCGAGGTAAGCGAGATAGCTGGACACATTGGATTTAATAACAAACCAGAACGTAAAGGCATAGATGGCAATGTAAGTGAAAACCCAGATGTACCATTTATATTTCTTTTGGGGAGCCTTAAGGACTTCATAGGCCGCCATGCCCAAAAATACGGCGACAAAGGCAAACCAATACCAGCTACCTAAAATAATGCAGGGTAAGGCAATGGCAATCAGGATCGCCGCAACGATAATGCGGTTCCCCATGCTTTTCTTTTTCTTTTCATCCAAAGGATTGATCTCAATGTGATGATGAGGCTTCTTCTCTTCACTCATTTTTTAACCCTCCATATCGTCTTGAACGGGCGTTAAATTCTTTAAGGCAATCTACGAAATCGTCATGACGGAAATCCGGCCACTTCGTCGAGGTGAACACAAATTCCGCATAGGCATTTTCGTAAAGCATGAAATTGGATAAGCGTTCTTCTCCCGAGGTACGAATCATTAAGTCCACATCAGGGAGACCAGCCGTATAGAGGTAACTCTTAAACGTTTCTTCCGTTAAGTCCTCGAGATTCTTCTTTCCTTCCGTGACGTCGCGCGCAAAGGCTTTAGATGCGCGGACAATCTCGTCGCGACCGCCGTAATTAAGGCACACGTTGATCACCCAACGATCATTGTTTTTCGTCCGTTCCACCGCTTGAAGGCATACTTCACGGGTTTGGGGACGGATGCGACTTAAATCGCCGGAAATCATGATTTTGGTTCCAACTGAATCCAAATAGTCGATTTCTTTCTGGAAGAATTCCTCAAGATAATCCATCAAATGATCGATTTCTTCTTGGGGACGATTCCAGTTTTCCGTGGAAAAGGCGTAAAAACTCATGACACGAATATTAAATTCGCGGCACGCTTCAAAGATTTCAATGATGCGCTTGCACGCTTCGTGGTGGCCAAAATGGCGGGCTAATCCCCGCTGTTTAGCCCAACGTCCATTCCCATCCATGATGAAGGCGACATGGTCACATTTTTTCGTTAGTTGAAATCCTTCTTTTTTTGCCATTGGGAGAATTATAAACGAGGAATCATAAGCGTGCATCAAAAAGGCAGGGCTATGCCCTGCCACAAAGGTTCAAAAAGAGGGATTTAAATCGAAAGGATTTCATCTTGTTTTTCTTTAACCATCGATTCAATGGTTTTGTTGACGGCGTCCACTTCTTTTTGGAGGTCTTCTTCCACGCGGTCACGGTAATCATCCGACATGGAATCGTCGTCTTTTAGCATCGACAAGGTGTCGCGACGGACGTTACGGACGGCAACTTTGGCCTCTTCGCCAAGGGCTTTGGCCTTTTTGGCGATGTCTTTGCGGGTTTCTTCCGTCAAAGGAGCCACGACAATGCGAATGCCATCGGCTTCAATTTGTGGGTTCACGCCAAGATTGGCGGCGGCAATGCCGGCGGCAATGCTTTTAATATCTTCGCGGGAATAGGGGCGAATGTAGAGCTGACGGGGTTCGGGACGGGTGATTTGGCAGAGGTCAACAATCGCCATGCGGTCCCCATAATAATCGCACATCACTCCGTTGAGCATTGCGGGGTTGGCTTGTCCCGAGCGAAGCTTGTCCATACCAACGCCTAAATTCTTAACGGCTTTTTCAAATTCGCCTTTGGCTTCCATTACATATGCATCCATGTTTCAGTTCTCCTTTATCTATGGTTTCTTATGAATGATTCTATTCATCAATGACGGTCGTGCCAACCTTTTCTCCCATCAAAACCTTTTCGAAGGCTGCAGGGTCGTCCATCGAGAAGACGCGGATGGCAACGTGTTTTCCTTCTAGCATCGCCGCGGCGGACAAGTCCATAATCGCGAGTTTGCGGGAAATCATCTCGGCTAAGCTAATTTGGTCAATCTTTTTGGCATTCGGGTTTTTACGCGGGTCCGCATCATAAACGCCATCCACGCCGTTTTTTGCCATGAGAATGGCATCTGCTCCCACTTCCAAGGCACGGAGAGCAGCGCAGCTATCCGTTGTGCAGTAGGGGTTGCCCGTTCCTCCCCCGAAGATAACAACGATGCCATCATCTAAGTGGGCAATGGCTTTTCTGCGATAATAGGGTTCGCAAACTTGGGGAATATTAATGGCCGACATCACGCGGCAAGGCAATCCTTTTTCCTCGATGGCGCTTTGGATGGCCAAGGCGTTAATCACGGTGCCAAGCATTCCCATGTAATCGGCAGTCGAGGGCTCAATGCCGATTTTATCCGCAAGGCGTCCTCTCCAAATGTTTCCGGCTCCAACAACAATGCCGACGTCTACGCCAAGGGAGCGGATCATCTTGACCGTGTTGGCGATTGTCAGCAACTTCTCGTGGTCTAAAATCGTACTGTCTTTGCTATCCGCCAAAGCCTCGCCAGAAAGCTTGAGGATAACGCGTTTATAAATGGGTTCCATAACTTCGATATTCTAATCAAATGAAACGCCCTTGAAAAGGAAAGAACCCGTCGATTACGAAAAGGTTAATGGAAATTGGGAACGCAACAAAAGAATCCGTTTGATACGTTTGCCCCTTCAAGTCATGCCTTTGGCGGTGCCCCCCGGCGCAGGGAAGAAGACTCATGAAGCACCTAGACTACCGCAAAAGGCTCCTGATCCTGCACCTGCCCTCTCCGAATGCGGGTCGCTCGCCCAGGTCGTCTCGATCGTCCGGCTGGACAAATCCACCGACGAAGGCGCCTCCTTGGCCGCTTTGTTGCATTTTATTTTTCAACTAAGCACGCCAATACTTTTATTCTTTTTCTTTAGTTTATTAAAAAGCAGAGCAATTAAGCATACAACAAAGACTGCTATGGAAATTATCTGGGATGTAGATAAAGGACCAATAAACCCTCTATACCAATCCCCTCTAAAAAACTCCAAAACAAATCTAATGATTGAATACAGCATTAAATATGAAATCAATGTTTTTCTTCCGGAAATTATTTTTTTATTAAACAAAAATAAAAGTAGGAAAAAAATAATAAAATTACATCCTGATTCTATTAGTTGTACAGGAAATCTTAGTACACCAGAACAGCCAGGAACTGGTGAGTATTTCAAGTCAATACCAAAAGTTGTTTCTATTCCATAGCAACATCCTGAAAGGAAACATCCTATTCTCCCAAATGCATGAAACAATGGTATACACAGAGCACCTATTCCAATGTATGGATCTAAATCAAATTTCTTTTTTCGCATATATAAATAAGCCGAAAAAATACCACCAAGCAATCCGCCATAAAACACACTACCACCAAAAATAGAAGCTAAATTATTAATTATCGTTTTAAAGTTTGAAAAATTTTCAGGATTAGAAATAAAAGAAATTAACTGCTTGTACATTGTAATGGCATATAAAATATGGCCACCAGCAAATACACCAATTGATCCGAATAAAAGAATATAGAGCATGAATACCTCATCATGCCCTATCTTCTTCGTGTATATCTGCTGAAAAATTAAAACAACAAATATTCCGGTTAAAACTGCAATAGTATACCAAGTAATTGTTTTACCAAATAAATTAATATCAGGTAGCATTACGCCCTATTTAAGCAGCGGCAATAGCTGCGCAGATTACAATGCAAATAAATCCAGTTAGGCCTATCACAGTTCCAATGATTCCTAAAACAAGACCTGCAACAGATAATCCATGGCCATTTCCAGTGGTTTTAGCTTTCTTCATTCCAAGTGCACCAAAAACAATACCTAAAATTCCGAAAACCCAAGCGACATACGTAACTACCGGAATGAATCCGCCAACAATGGCAATCAAACCGAGTACTAATGCAGCTATAGAAAAACCATTTTCTTTCTTTTCCATACAACATAACCCCTTTCTATAGAACCATTTTACCCCCCCCCGACAAATTCAAGACCTTTTGAGGTGTATCAATTTCTTTGTCCCAAAAAGGAGGCACCTCCTTTGCCGCTTTGTTGCATTTTATTTTTCAACTAAGCGTCGATTACGAAAAAGCCCCCGCATTGCTGCGGGGACCTGGTTTATTTAGACGTTAATTAGTCTTCTTTGGCCGATTTGTCGACGCCTTCGCCAACGAGATAGCGAACGAAGGTAACAACTTTGGCGCCCTTTTCCTTAAGGAATTGGGAGACAAGGAGTTTTCCGTCCGGATCCAAGGCGTAGGGCTTGGCTTCCAAGCAGTTTTCGCCAAGGCGGGAATCCACTTTGCGTTGAGCAATCATGGCTTTGACGTTCTCGGGCTTGCTGGCGAGTTTCGGATCTTCGGCAACTTCCTTTTGAGCGATGGCGAGTTCACGTTCGCGGTCCGCGGCGGGAACATCGGCAAGGGTCAAATATTCCGGAGCGGCGGAGGCGATGGTCATGGCAATGCCACGGTTCGCTTCGCCAAGGTCTTTGGAGAGAACCGCAAGAGCAGCGATCTTGCCACCCATGTGGATATAGCTTCCGAAGGCTTCGCCATCCTTGAGTTCAAGGAAGGCATAGCGGCGGAGGAGGAATTTTTCGCCCATGGCGATGGTCGCTTCCGCGAAAAGGTCCTTCGTGGCTTCTTGGGCTTCTTCCAAGGTTTTGCAGCCTTTGGCGAAGAGTTCATCCATCACCTTAGCGGTGAAGTCGTGGAATTTGTCGGAGGAAGAGACGAAGTCGGTTTCGCAGTTGATTTCAGCAACAACGGCCTTTCCTTCGCCGGTCTTGACGAGGGCAAGTCCTTCCGCGGCAACGCGGCCAGCCTTCTTAGCGGCTTTGGCGATGCCTTTTTCGCGAAGGATATCGATGGCTTTTTCGATATCGGCATCCGCTTCAATGAGGGCTTCTTTGCAGTTCATGAGGCCCGCGCCAGTGCGGTCGCGGAGTTCTTTGATTTGATCAATGGTAACTTTGGCAGCCATTATTTACTCTCCTTGGCTTCTTCAGCAGGGGCAGCGCCGGCAGCGGCTTTGGCTTGTTCCGCGCGACGGGCTTGGAAACGAGCTTCGCGTTCGGCACGCATCTTGGCGAAGCGTTCTTCACGGGCTTTGCGGGCGGCGCGGAGAGCTTGGCGATGCTGTTCAGCGGCGATATCGGCAACACGGATGGCATCAGCCATGGTGGATTCGGGTCCTTCGTCCTTCACATAGGCGAATTCGGTGACACCGGCACGGGCTTCGACGACAGCGTCGGCGAGGACACCAACAACCAATTTGATGGCGCTGGTGGCGTCGTTGTTGGTCGGGATGGGGAAGTCGACGAGTTCAGGATCATCGCTGGTATCGCAGAGGGCGAAGACCGGGATGTTGAGCTTGCGAGCTTCAAGAGCAGCATTCTTTTCGAGGGTCGGATCCGCGAGGACGATGGCCTGCGGAAGGCGACGCATTTCTTTCAAACCGCCAAGGTTCTTGTCGAGTTTGGCGTATTCCTTGCGGAGAAGAGCAACTTCCTTCTTGGGGAGTTTGTCCCAGGATCCGTCCGCTTGGGCGGTATCGAGGTCGCGAAGGCGTTTGATGCGGGCCGCGATGGTGCGCCAGTTGGTGAGGGTGCCGCCGAGCCAGCGGTTGGTGATGTAGAACGATCCAGAACGAACCGCTTCGTCGATGACGATTTGTTGGGCTTGGGCTTTAGTTCCGACAAAGAGAACTTTTCCGCCAGCTTCAACGATGGCCTTCAAAGCGTTGTAGGCAAGGATGGTGCGTTCGACCGTTTTGTTCAAGTCGATGAGGTAGATGCCGTTGCGAGCGCCATAGATGAAACGGCCCATCTTCGGGTTCCAACGACGGGTTTGATGTCCGAAGTGAACTCCGTTTTCCAAGCACTTCTTGATCGTGATGATCGGGGCGTTGGGATCGTGGAAGACTTCCGCCATATCAGCGGTTTCCACGGGTTTGGCTTCTTCAGCCGGTGCGACCGCTTCAGCGACCGCTTCCTGTTTGATTTCGTCACTCATTTTGGTGACCTCCATTTGTTTATGCCTCCCTCGCTTCGAACCACTGACCACCAAACCCATTTTTAAGCCTGCTTCGGCCGGGAAGGAACACGGCGTGGAATCCGCGGGGTGCGTTTAGCCGTCAAAAAGACAGCGCGTGAATTATACCCCTTGCGTATAGGCGTATGCAAGAACGAATTACCGGGAGGAGCCGCCGTCGCGCTTTTCACCCGTTCGTTTTGGGAAGTATCGCTCGTACTGCGCCTTCATGTCTTCCGTCGTCAAATGGGTGTAAACCTGGGTCGTATTGATGCTTTCGTGCCCCAGAAGTTCTTGAATTAAGCGTAAATCGGCACCGTTTTCCAAAAGGTGGGTGGCAAAAGAATGTCGCAACTCGTGAGGATGAAGATCCAACGATAACCCCGTTGCCTCTTCCACGTGATGCAAAATGTATTCAAGCCCGCGAACCGTAAGGGTTCCGCCTTGGGCACTAAGGAAAAAACTTTTGGGTCTTTGATGAGACACGGCAGGAGTCCATTTGGCAAGCAAATCAGGGCGCAATTCGCTGTAATAACGTTTCATCCATTTCATCGCGTTGATTCCAAACGGAACCATGCGGTACTTCTTTCCTTTGCCGTAAACGCGAATCATGCGATTGCCATAATCGATGGATGAAGGCTCGAAATGAACGAGTTCTGAAGCGCGCATTCCCGAAGCATAAAGCAGTTCCAAAATGGCTTGATCTCGCACCATCAAAGGGTCATCTCGTTTGGCATTTTCCTCCAACAATTTGTTCGCTTGGTCCAAAAAGAGGGCATGGGGGTATTTGATTTCGGCCCTTGGAGCCTTCACATCACGAAAGGGATTTTTCGTAAAATGAGCCGCATCGTGGATGCGTTGGTAGTCGTAAAAAGAACGCAACGCGGAAAGGCGTCTTGCTAATGTTCTCTTCGATTCTCCTTTGGAGAGTTGGTCTTGGAGAAACATCAAAATCGTCATTTCCTCTACTTCGAAAATCGGAACTCCGATGGATTCCGAATAATCAAAAAAGGACGTGATGTCCCTTTCGTAATTGCCAATGGTATTGGGAGAATAATTCCGAGAGAAAAGAAGGTACTGGCTATAGGGCTGGAGTAATTCTTTCCACTTATTCTCGGCCATGATCCTCGATTTCCTCTACAAAAGATTGTATCGCTTTTAAAGAGGATTGGATGCAGGCATCGCGGTTTTCTTTTCTTGCCCCTGGGATTAACGCCCAATTCGCATTCATCGGCTGGAAATATTTGCCTTCGGCGTGAAGGAGATAACTAACTAGGCCGCCATAAATCGTTTCACGGGGGATTTTGACGAAGGGTTTCCCCTCCAATCTTCTAGAAGCATGAATGGCGCATAAAATACCCATGGCCGCGCTTTCCACATACCCCTCTACGCCAGAAAGCTGCCCGGCGACAAAGACGGAAGGATGAGCTTTGAGGGATAAGTCATTTTGCAAAACACGGGGGGCGTCGATATAAGAATTGCGGTGCATTAAGCCATATCGCAGGAATTCAGCGTGCTCCAATCCGGGAATCATGGAGAAAACGCGTTTTTGTTCTGGATAGGTCAAATTGGTTTGAAATCCCACGATGTTGTAGTAGTCGCCAAGTTTAGTATCTTGACGTAATTGAACCACGGCATAGGGCTTAGGATGTTCCGGCGTTTCTAAGCCAAAAGGTTTTAATGGCCCGTGGCGCAACGTCTCTCCCCCACGGCTAGCAATGACCTCCACAGGAAGGCAGCCTTCAAAATAATGGGTGTCAAACTCGTGAAGCAATGCTTTTTGGGCGCCAAGCAATTCGCGGACTAACGCATAGTACTCGTCTTTGGTGAAAGGACAATTGATATAGGACCCATCATCTTGGTCATAACGGGATTTGAAATAGGCTTTGGAAAAATCGATGCTCGACTTTTTAACAATCGGAGCGGACGCATCGAAAAACGAAAGGTTCTTTTGACCGATTTTTTGGCTCAAATCTTCCAAAAGAGCGGGGGACGTAAGGGGTCCCGTGGCTAAAATCGTTAGAATTCCATCATCGGGAAGTGAAGTCGCTTCTTCGCGATGGACATGCAAATTCGGGAACGAATTCAATTTATCCGTGATATAACGAGCAAATAACTCTCTGTCCACGCCCAACGCATTGCCAGAAGGTACTTCGGAAGCGCTAGAAGCTTCCATCATCAAGGACCCCAAACGGCGCATCTCCTCTTTCAAAAGACCGCAGGCATTGGTTAATTGTTTGGATTTGAGAGAATTGGAGCAAACGAGTTCACCGAAAAGATCCGTCTCATGGGCTCCGTCCGAATAAGACGGGCGCGCTTCAAAAAGATGGACGTCATATCCCTTTTTCAGCAAATAATAGGCGGCTTCTGCTCCCGCTAGCCCGCCGCCAATAACGCGAATTTCAGCCAATGGGGCTACTCCTTTTTCGAATCGCCCGACGTTTTCTTGTCGATCCATTCGTGATAATGGCAGCGTGGGAAATTGGTGCAGCCCAAGAACTTAGCCTTTTTGCCTTGTTTCACAACGAGGTGACCCGTTTTGCATTTGGGGCACGGTTTCACGTAATCCGCCTCGGTATAAGTCACTTTTTCTTTCGGCTTGGTTTCCTTGCCATCTAAGCTACGGGTATAACGGCAATTGGGGAAATTGGAACATCCAATGAACTCTTCCCCTTTTTTGTTTTTCTTAACCACAAGAGGGGATCCACATTCTGGGCAAACTTCTCCTGTTGGCTTATCGTCGGGTTTATCCTTCTTGATGTAATGGCAGGAAGGGAAATTGGAGCAGCCGATGAATTTTTGTCCCTTGCGATTACGTTTCACGACCAAAGGATGGCCGCATTCCGGACATAGCTCTCCCGTTTCTTCCGGGGGTTCCTTCCGCATTTCATCGCGAACCTTTTCATAATTTTCGTTGAACGGTTGATAGAAGGCATTCATCGTATCTAGGAACGACTCTTTACCCTCTTCGACCTCATCCAAGGTGCTTTCCATTTTGGCAGTATAGGAAGTCGAAACAACATCGGGGAAGAATTTCTTCAAAACCACGACGGTTTTCTTTCCATCATCCGTCGGAGTTAAAACGCCGCGATTGCTCGAAACGTATTTTCGTTTCAATAAGGTCTCAATCGTCGTCGCATAGGTAGACGGGCGGCCAATGCCTTTTTCTTCCATCGCTTTGACAATCGAAGCTTCGTTATAAGAGGGCTCCGGCTTGGTGAATTTCTGTTCCGATTTGATTTTGGATTTGGGCAAGTTGTCACCTTCGTTGATTTCCGGAAGCAACAAAGTATCGTCCTCGTCGAATTCTCCATAAAGCACTTCAAAGCCTTTAAAGAGGGTACGTACCCCCTTCAATGAGAATTCAAGACCATTTCCAACAAGGCTCACATTCGTCGATTCGATGCGTTTAGGGGCCATGAGTGAAGCCATGGCGCGGCAATAAATCAAACGATAGAGTTTGGCTTCTTCTGGAGAAACGTATTTCGCGACCACGTCCGGAGTACGGTGAGTGCCTGTTGGACGAATCGCTTCGTGGGCGTCTTGGATGTTCTCGCCTTTTTTGCCAGCGCGCATCGTCCCCACATATTCGTCGCCATAAGTTTCCTTGATGAAAGGAACGGCATGGCGCGTATAGAATTCCGGGCTAATACGGGTAGAGTCGGTACGCATATAGGTGATCAAACCAACATGCTCCCCCGCGATATCCATACCTTCGTACAAACGTTGGGCAACCGCTTGAGTCCTGGCATTGGAGAAATGGTATTTGGTATAGGCTTCCTGCTGCATGGACGAAGTCGTAAACGGCGGTTTCGCCGCGATGGTTTTGGGCGATTTCGTCACCCTTTGGACGGAAAGCATATCTGGAATACGGGCGCAAAGAGCATCCGCTTCTTCTTTGGTATGGCATTCGAAGGGTTTGCCATCCACTTTCACGAGGCTGGCCTTGTAGTCTTTTCCTCCGATGCGCACCATCACATCGATCGTCCAATATTCTTCTGGGTGGAAGGCATCAATTTCCGCTTGGCGATCCACAATCATGGAGAGGGTCGCCGATTGAACGCGCCCCGCCGATTGAACGCCAACGTTCTTTTGAAGCAAAGAGGAGACGCGGAAACCAATGATGCGGTCTTCCATGCGTCGCGCTTCCTGAGCACGAACCAGGTTGACATCAATATGAGAAGGGTTTTCCAAAGCCGCTAGAATCGCGGGCTTAGTGATTTCTTGGAAACGGAGACGTGTGGTGGTATCCACGGGCAATTTCAAAACCTGAGCCAAGTGCCAAGAAATCGCTTCTCCTTCGCGGTCAGGGTCGGTTGCAAGCAGGACTTCATCCGCTTTTTTGGAAGTAGCTTGTAGTTCGGCAACGATTTTTCCTTTTTTAGGAGAAATAACGTAGTCCGGTTTGAATCCATCGGCGACATCAATGCCTAAACCGCCTTTCCCACGGGTGGAAAGGTCGCGAATATGGCCTTGGCTAGCCATGACTTGGTAGTCCGCGCCAAGGTAGCGGCGGATGGTTTCACATTTTTTTGGTGACTCAACAATAACTAACTTCATAAAGAAACGTGGCAATGATAGGAACGCCTCGAAGGGTTGTCAAACGACCTGCAACCCCAAAAATCCCATATAAATAAATATGTTATTTATAAGAAAAAGGAAAATTATTTTTCTTCATCCTCATCCTCCGCTTTTTGATACCCGAAGTTCATCATATCCATAATGTCGTCCGCGGTCTCCGCTAAAGTTGCCCCATCTGCAATTAAATGGTTGTTCATGGTGCCATCCGTCGCCCGGAATGGCAAAACCGCCACGTCTCGATTAAGGTCCAGGGCATGGGCAACCGTAACAATGGTTCCGCTATGGGCGTGAGCCTCTCCAATGAAAACGACGCTTCCTAACGCGGCTAATATTCGGTTTCTGCACGGAAAATGATCCGCTTTAGGCGCAATCCCCTCTGGATATTCGGTCATGAGAAGGCCCTCTTTGGCAATGCGGTCCTGAAGGTCACGATTCTCGGATGGATAGTGGTAATCAAGCCCATTTCCCAAAACGGCAACGGCTTTTCCATAAGGGACCGCAGCCCTTAAGGCCGCCCCGTCAATCCCTTTTGCTAAGCCCGAAACAATCGTAATCCCTCGTTTTGCCAGTTCTTCGGCAATCTCGCCCACCCTCTTTATCGCATAATCGCTCGCCATCCTGCTCCCCACAATCGTGCAGCATTTGCGGTAATCGCGAATCAAGTCGAGGTTCCCTTTATAAAACATGCAAATGGGCGGGAAGTGACACTCGTGAAAACTTTTCGGATAACAAGGGTCTACGATCGTAAAAGCCTTCGATTTCAGGTTTTTGTTCGTCTCCTCCACCTCCTCCAAAGAGAAGGGGCGTTTCTCTCGAATAATATCGAGCATGGCTTTGGCATCCCCTTTCGTTTTGGTGGCGATATGGATTAATAATTGATTGGCGCGCATAAACATCTCCTACACCTGTATTAGAAGGTTGGAAAAAGAAAAACGTGTCGAAATCTTTACAATTCGATTTTCTTAGTTATTTAAATAACTACTTTTTAAAACAACGTGAGTTGACTTTGATAGAATTTGGCAACCGGGGCGTAGGTTTTCCGATGCACCCCTTCGATAGGACCATATTCTTCCAATTCCTGCATGTGCAGTTTCGTTCCATATCCTTTGTGCACGGAAAAATGGAACTGGGGATATTGTTTTTCCAGTTCACACATATAACGATCACGCGTGACTTTCGCTAGAATCGAAGCAGCGGCAATATTCAAGGCCTGAGCGTCCCCCTTGATGATGGGAATCACCTTTTTGGGGAATCCAGGAAGAGGCATCGCATCGGTCAGAACCAGTTGATAATCCACTTGGAGTTGGCTTAAAGCGAGCTTCATGCATTTCTGCGTCGCAGCATAAATATTGAGTTCATCAATTTCCTCCGCGGAAACCATCGCGATACCATAGGCTAATGCGTGGTCTTTGATCACGTCAAAAAGCTCTTGGCGTTTCTTATCTGCAAGTTTTTTGGAATCGTCGATAATCGTATTTTTGTAATTCTTCGGAAAGATGACCGCTGCGGCGCATACCGGACCTGCCAAAGGGCCACGCCCCGCTTCGTCTACCCCAGCGATGGCTGTGATTTCATCGCTATAATACTGTCTTTCAAATTTAAGCACAGGGACGCTCCAAGGAAAGACGACCCAAAACGCCGTCTTTGAATTCCTTCACCAAAAGGTAGGCCGCCTTATCCATGGAAGGCTGCGATCCATCCAAAAGCAATCGTCTTTGTGCGATTCGAACCAGAATCGAATCGTTATCCATCGAAGCGATGTTTTCCATCCCAAAACGGGAAAAGAGCGAAGAGGGGTATGCGACTTTCAAGAAATCGAGGAGGGAATAACTGAGTTCAAGCGTCGGCAAAACTTCTTCTTTCATCGTTCCTAGAAGCGCCAAACGAACGGCTTGTTCGCGAGTTGGATAACTCATGGGTAAAATACCCGGAGTATCTAAAAGAACAAAATCCGCGTTAAGTTTTATCCACTGAGCGGCACGAGTAACGCAGGCTTTATTTCCCACCTTGGCTTTTTTCTTCTCCGCCAAGTTATTGATCAAAGTACTTTTTCCTACGTTAGGAATTCCCACAATCATGACGCGAATCGGCTGAGGCATCATGCCACGCTTCTTTTCTTTCTCGCGCTTTTTGCTAACAAGGGGTTCCGCCGCTTTGGAGAGCAAGGAAACGAAACGATCCTTTTTGAGATTGCCTGAAATAGCGTCTTGTCCTTGAGAAGCAAAATATTGAATCCAGCCTTCCGTCACGGCAGGATCTGCGTAATCGCTTTTAGAAAGAAGCAGCAAAATAGGCTTTTGACCGGCTAGGCCTTTTAAAAGCGGGTTTCTCGAGCTTAAAGGAGCACGACCATCCACGATTTCGACGATGAGATCCACGGATTTGACATAGCCTTGCATCGCGTCTAACGCTTTGGACATATGCCCCGGAAAATAATGAATGTTTTGCTGCCCCATAATTAATGCTGATCCAAGTGAATATAATCCCACGGCCACCACGATAATCCTAGCGAAAAATTCGCCTTCAAAGTGGCGTCTGGCTGTACCGTCAATTTCCGTTGCGAGGTGATAACATAAGCTTTGCCAATCACCATGAAATCTACAATCGGGCCCTTTTCACGAGAGTCCATGGAATGCCCGGTCCCGCCGCGATTATCACCCATCAAGAAATATTCATTGTCCTTAAGTTCCCACGTTTTGGAGCGGACTCCGCCAACTAATTGAGCAACCGGATACACATGGCCATTCGCTTCCGGAAAGTCCGACTCATCATAAAGGGGTTTTAACACGGTAGAATTCCCTTCTTTATCCGTAATCGTCGTTTTGCCCCAAGCCGTGTTGTAATTCTCGTCGTAAGTCGATACGTAGGCCTTGGGCTGATCCCCAACAAATTCAAAGCGTCCGCCGGCATCTTCTCCGCGCGTGACCACTTCAAAAGTTAGGGTTTCCCCAGGCATCCCGATTAATCTTTTGATTTTTGGAGACGTTTTTTCCTTTAGAACATGTCTCTCTCCATCAAAGGAATAATCTTCCGAATAATAGGCGACAACAATATCGTAACGAGAAAGTGTGTCCCGCCAATTCCCCTTGTTTCCAACTTTGGCATAACCATAATCCACGATATCCCCATCGATGCTAGAGGTATCGTTCCAGGTTAACGGGCGATAGCCATCTGTCGTCTTTCTTTTTCCATCCGCGTTAAGCGTAGGATACATGGACATCCCGTTCACATAGAAGGGCTCATTGAATGTCCAGTTTAAATAAGCAAGATTTGCACATACTAAGCACGCCGAAACAACCACGAGGCCGGTCACCACATCGATAACAACGCGCCACCAACGAACTTTCTTCCTCTTTTCCAAGGCGGTTCGGGGGCCGCGAAGTCGTTGTCTTTCCATTTCTTCAGTCGGCATAGGCTTCAATTATAGGGGTTCGATTTCGCGGGGGCAACGCGCACGAAAAAAAGAAAACCCAGGTTTCCCTGGGCTCGTCACTTGTATTGAAGACTGGCTTACTTTCTTTCTTTGATACGGGCAGCCTTGCCAGAAAGCTTGCGCATATAGGTGATCTTGTTGCGGCGGACCTTACCGTGCTTGACGACTTCGATTTGTGCAATCGAGGGTGCATTCACGGGGAAGGTGCGCTCAACGCCGATTCCCGAGGAGATCTTGCGGACAGTGAAGGTCGCGGAGACCCCAGAGCCACGACGTTGCATGACAACGCCTTCGAAGACCTGGTTACGTTCCTTCTTGTTCTCGATGATGCGGACGTAGACCTTGATGGTGTCGCCGCTACGGAACGAAGGAATATCCGTGCGAAGCTGACGGGCGGTGATCTCTTTAACAAGATTGTTATTCATGATCATTCCTCCTTGAGCATTTAGGTTTCTCTTCAGGTTCATTCATCCGTGACGGGGATCAGCGGAGCCTGCGTATCGTGTTTCCACGCGATAGGTATCATACTCAAGTGCAAGGGGCATGACAAGAAAAAATAAACGATGTTAAGTAAAACTACTTGACAGGCTCATTCCATACGGCTAAATTATCCACCGAAAAAAGGAGAAAGACTTATGGTTAAAATCAGATTGACCCGCATCGGACGTCACGAAGATCCCTTCTACCGCATCGTTGCCGCGGATTCCCATTTCGCCAGAGATGGCCGCATCATCGAACAAATCGGAACCTATGATCCCGCGGAAGGCGAAGACAAAGCCATCATCAACGAAGAGCTCGCTCTTAAGTGGCTTAACAACGGCGCCGTTCCTTCGGATACTGTCCGTGCCATGTTTACCCGCAAGGGAATCATGACCAAATTTGCCGAAAGCAAGAAGGCCAAGAAGTAATGGATCGCGACTACGAAGCCATCCTTCACCCAGTGATCGATCCCCTCGTTCACAATCCTGAGGCCATTCTTATCCGCGAGCTTCCGGGCTCCACGGATCGGGACGCGACCGTCATGATTTATGCGGACGACGACGACACCGCTCGACTGATTGGCAAACACGGCGTTGTGGCCAACGCCCTTCGTGAGGCGATTGGGATTGCTGGCAAAGCCGACAATTCGAATCAACACATCCATTTGAAGTTTAAGAGCTTCAGCGAAGACGAAAAACAGGACGGCGAGAAGTAATTCCCGCCGTTTCTTTTTATGGAAAAAATTACTGTTGCCCATTTTACAAAAACCTTTGGACTCAAGGGAGAAATCCGCGCCTATTCGATGACCGATTTCCCTGCGGAACGCTTCCAAATCGGACGTCATTTTTTCGCCGTGAATTCTCGAACCAAAGAGGAGAAAGAATTGACATTAAAAAGTGTACGGCCACAAGGCCCCCTTTACGTCTTCTCTTTTGAAGAAGTTCCTTCCATTGAGGAATCCGAACTCTTGCAGGGGTGGGACCTTACCATGGACAAAGAAGAAGCCACTTTGCCCAAAGGCATGTACCGCTTATCCGATTTAATCGGTTGCAAAATCGTTGATGAAGAATCCCATGAACTGGGTGTTGTTATCGACGTGTTAAGCAATGCACCTACCAAAAACCTCAAGATTAAAAAGCCAGATGGAAAGTGCTTCTATTGCCCTTTCATTGACGAATTTGTTCCAACGGTTGATCTCAACGAAAAAAAGATAACGATTCACGTGGTTGAGGGGTTGTTATGAACATTACCATCCTCACTCTTTTCCCCGAAATGTTCGATGGGTTCCAAACGAATTCCATCATGAAACGCGCTTTGGGGAAGGGGGTTGCTACGATCAAGGTCGTTAATATCCGTGATTACACAAAGGACAAATACGGCCGCACGGACACCCCACCCATCGGGGGAGGCGCCGGCTTAATTGAAAAATGCCAACCCATCGTGGATGCTTTACGGGCGAACCGCCGGGAAAATAGCCACGTCATCTTGATGTCTCCGCGAGGAAAGACCTATAACGAATCGATGGCCAAGCGTTTTGCCACCTTGGATGATCTCGTCATCATTTGCGGGCATTATGAAGGTATCGACGAACGGGTCAATGCTTATTGCGATGAACTCGTTTCCATTGGAGATTACGTCCTTACCGGCGGCGAAATCCCCGCAATGGCGATTTCCGATAGCGTCATCCGTCTTTTAGATGGAGCCATCACCGCGGATAGTTTGACCGACGAATCCTTCAACGATAATTTGTTGGAATATCCCCAGTACACCGAACCTTATGAATTCGAGGGCCAAAAAGTCCCGGATATCCTTTATTCGGGGAATCACACCGCCATCGATAAGTGGCGGAGAAAACAAAGCCTTCTGTTAACCAGGGAGCACCGGCCTGATATCTTCGAAAAAGTTGCCTTGTCCAAGCAAGATAAAAAATTGCTCGCGGAAAGTGAATCGGATGAAACCCCGCAATGGGAAAAGGCCGCTTTGGAAAAAGGCAAAAAATTCATTCACCATTGACGCGGTATCCCGCGTCTTTTCTTTTTGCGCTACAATTAGATATGCAGATTAAAAACAGTTTCCTTTCCGTTACCGCCACTTCTCTTGGCGGAGAACTCACTTCCGTCCAGCTTTTTGGGCAAGAACTTCTTTATCAAAAAGAGGGGACGTGGAAATTCCAAGACCATATCCTTTTTCCTTTGATCGGCCCCGCAGACCGCTATAGTTGCAAAGGCCAAATCCATTCCACCAATCGCCATGGTTTTGCCCGCAATAGCGATTTCTTTCCCCATCAAAAAAACGAAGAACAAATGAGTTTCTCCTTGAAGGAAAACACAGAGAGCCTTCGTTTGTATCCTTACCGCTTCTCCTTTATCGAAGCCTTCATTTTGGAAGAAGAAACCTTGCTTCGTCGTTATGAAATTACCAATACCGGCGATGAAACTCTCCCTTTTGCTACCGGAAGTCATCCTGCGTTTTACTGCGAATTTGGAAAAGCGAAATTAACCCTTCCTGAGCACTTCCTCTATTTCACAGAGCCTCTAGACGGCTCCACCATGAAAGAATATCCAAAGGGAGGAGAAATCACCCTTACCAAAGATTTCTTATTAGGAATGGATACCTTAATCCTCCCCACCCCCGAAGCTCCCATTGTTTTAGACACGGGAAGGGACATTAGAATCGAATTCCAATACGCTTCGCCCTATATCGCCATTTGGACTCCTAAAAGCGACGAGGATGCCTTTCTATGCGTAGAGCCTTGGTGGGGGTTACCTCAAACAACCAAAGATCCTGATGAATTAATGGGCCGGCCGTTTCTTACTCAGCTAGAGCCTAAAGAAAAAAGAATCATCGAAGATCGGATTCGCTTCAGTTTGTTGTAATTTGGATCTTGGCCATTAAAAGTGGGGGTACCTCCACCGCAGATTCGCGTCTTTCATTCAAAAAAAGCACATTCATCCCTCTATGTTTGAGAGCTTGTTTGTCCCAAGCCAAGAAGGTCGACCGAAATATAAGCTTCACAAATGCGAATATTTACATCGCCTTTAGAGAAACAAGGATCAAGACCCGAATACATGTCCATATATTTAAAACCACGTCTCTCAAGTGTTTTTTTTATCTTCCATTCACTCGACTTCATGGTTAGCCCGTAAACATCAATTTTTGGATCGGTAATCCGAACACTAGTCACTACATAGTCTGTTTTTTGAATCGCTAACCAATAATATGTATATTCTTTAGGAAGGGCTGGCTTCGCATTAGAGGAATTTGCAAATGAATAATGCGAATCGAGGTAATAAACTCCAAGTTCGCTTTTGTCGAATTCCCTTTCTTCTTTCAGGGCGCCAGCCGCCATTCTATCGCTGACCCAAAAATCCAATGAATACCCCTTCGGTCTATCCATGACGTTAATGCCGTGACCACAACTCGAAACCAAAGCCAGAATCGGGAGCAAGCATAGAACAATTTTCCATGATTTCATTTTAATACCCGCGTTTCTAATACATGAGATTTAGGGGACGAACCGAGTAAAAACCTACGAACAAGTTATAATTCAACCCATTGCCCGCGTTCCTATTGCAAATTTTAGGATCCATAATGATTTTTTTGCTGTTGTCTGTATTGCGCACTCTTGTGCGCCCCGGCTTATGTGACCACGTTCCATCCGAATTTTGCCGGTACCAATGATAATCGTAATCAGTGGCATCTCCTGATGTATATTGATTGTCTATGACAAATGCGACTTTGTATCTACCGGCAGGGCATGGTTCATCCGCGCCAATTTCATTAAATTCAAAACCTAGAATTGCAGCGTCACTTCGTATGGCGGAAAGCACTTTATTGGTGTCCAAAAGATCAATGCGGCTAATGGTCTGGCCGTTGGCCTGCCCGGGTTGCATCATATCCACTTTCTTAGTTGTGGGATTTATTTGCGCATTCACAGCATATGAATAGCAATTTGTTTTGTCATATACGTATTTCTTTATCCAAAGAAATTGAAGGCGAACTTTATTGTTCCAAAGTTCTGGTTCGTAATCCAATTCGGATCCCGACAAGGGCAGATTAAAATTCGATTCATAAAAGGCCATGTTACCAATGCAAATTCTGCCTTTGTTATTGTCGTTGGTGGTATTGCCATTATATTTGGCATAGAACCTTATACGGTATGCCGGCTGCATAAATTCAATTTTATAGGTGTTCTTATTGTTCCTGTCTCTCGGAAGGTTTGCATCGCTAGACAGCAAGTCCAAGACCGTAACCCAACTATTTCCAATATATTGTTGAATTTCCGCCATCCCGTTACTGCTCGAAAGCCACTCGCTAGCTTGCTCGCGCCAATGTGAAAGTTCGACGTCAATTCTATTTAAAGCGGTTTCAAAACGATATTCGATAAACGCTTCGTTGATCCCCTTTCTAATTGGCGACATAACAATGTCTTCTTCGTGAATGTAACCAACGCGATATCTTCTCGTTTCAAAGTTGAATCCTCGAACTGAATGCGTTTTGAACGTTGTTTTTGTCACGTCATCTGTGGGGTAGGCATCCTCAAACCCATATTCAGCTGGAGCGATATAAGGCTTGTTTTGATATGTGTCCGGTTTTGTGAACTCAACCCTGTACCAATAATCGTCCCAGTATGGGTAAGTGTCGGAGCACAATGTCAGCATAACGTAGTATTTTTCTCCAGAAGTTTCATAGAGAATAGTTTCCCATTGAGAATCGGTAAATGTATAGGAAAGCGAACGAATATTATCAACCGTAAATAGCGGATTTCGATTTGAATTCAAAACCGACAACCTGAAATACGGGTTTTTATCCATCTCCCATTTTTCAGTATACAAAGACTTCCATGAAAACATTGGATTCATATCGGCAAAATTGCCAGAGACCAGTTCCATCTCTCGAGGAAAAATAAACGTTGAAGCAAAACTGCTGTCACCAGATTCCGAATAGTATTTGTGCCCAAGGTTTTTTGACGAATTAACCTGCAAGCTAATAGCACTAACAATCTCGGTGTAGCCGAGATCCGAAAGCGAGACGTGAGTCAAAGCGATGTTATTGGTCTCATCTCTCCACCCGGTGTGTACATATATTTCTCCACTACCGGAATTATAATCATAAGCGACCACAGAGTGAGCTTTTACAGTATTAGGCTGCTTGACAACCAGAATAACCGGATTCCCGTTTTCAACGTTGGTTACAACATTTGATTTCATAAGAGAATCATCACTGGAAATATATAAATTGGTAACAACGTCCGTGTTCGAATAGCCCTTATAACCATGAATGTAATAGTCCAAAAAATCGTATATTTCTTGGCTGTTCATGCCCATTGTACCTTGCGATCCATCCAAGGAGAGGGACCCAAAATGTTCTTTAGCCAAATCAAACAATTTGAATTGGAAATAGAGATTTGAATTTTGAGCGGCGACGTTCAAATACTCATCCACATTATTTTCCGGAAGCATACTCATCGGTTCAAATCTAACACCCGGGGACTCGGCATCGGAAGGAACTAAACTAAAATCGGCATAAGATTGAGATACGCTATTGTATGTCGAATTTAAGTCATAGGAATTAGCAATAAAGGAATCGTCCCAATAAGCATCGTAGAACGACAAAAGCATCCCTATTGAAACATACGCGCAAGACCCGTATGCGTTATTTCCAAAATTCTCTCTAAGATTCTTGAAGTAATAAGAGGCGTAGGTGTCATTGATATAGGCATCAACGTCATCCTTAGCGGCCAATTCATAGAACAAATCGCTTGTAGTTCCGTCGCTTAAATGAGCATTGGCAATAACATCCTCGTTGTCGAATCGAGATTCAACTTTTGTTTTTGAATTTTGAATTTGAACATTAGTAATAGAAAAAGCAAAACCTACAAAAGCGGATAAGAGCATTTTGTTCCAGCTCATTTATTTTACCCTCCGTTTTAATATCGACACTTTTATCATAGAATGTAAGCGCTTAGATTTCAAACGCTTTCGTTGACTTTTATTCGTTTTTGTGCATGTTTGAAGATATAATCGGAACTTTTTAAAACATGTAACCGAAATTTTCCATTATATCCATAAAAACCAAGAATCGGCGGCTATGACAAAATTCAAGAATGTTTTGACGGCAAAAACCGGGGAATCCAAAAGTTTCTCTTCAGGTAGATGAGTTTTCCAAAACTACCTTAAAACACCTTAGAAGTTGGAAGCCACAATCACACAAAAAATGGACGGGCGATCGCCCGTCCTTGTCGGTTTAGCAAAACCGTTAGTTTGCGAAGAAATCTTTTTTCTCCGCAGCTTCGCGGATTTCTTGACTGACCGTGAAGGGGATGCGGGTCGTATATTTGGCTTTCGCGGCAACGATGCGATAGGTCGGCCATTGATAGATCAAGGTGTTCCAAGATTGAACCGTATCGTTATAAGCTTCGCGCGCAGCGGTGATTTCCTGCTGGGTGTAGGCGTTTTGCTGCATCGCGGTTTGGATATCCGCATGGGCGCGGAGATCCGGATAGGCTTCTAGAGCAATGTTGATGGCTCTTTCAGCCGTGGCGAGTTTGTTCGCGACTTCGCCACGTTCGGCATCGGAGAAATTTCCGCTGCGATATTTGGCGATTTCCGCAAACGTCGTCTTGTCGAGTTCGATGGATTTGTTGAGCAAGCTGGCAGTGTTGGTCAAAATCGTGACGCGGTTTTGCAGATAGTTATCAATGGTAGACGCGTCATGTTGGATCTTTTGCTGCATTTGCTGCAAGTGAGAACGGGCTTTGATTTTCATAACGGCGAAGACGATGCCCGGGATAATGCCCAAAATCCAGAGAATCACCTGGAAGAACGTGCTGCGCCAGTCGACGGTAACGGTTAATTGCTTATCGATGACGTGGACGTCGCGACCTTCTTCACGAATCGGATCTTTTGTTTCATCTAGTTCATTTGCCATAAGTAATTTATCCTCCTAGATAGATGTAATTATAAATTATTTTTGAGCCTTGTCATCTTGAAAGGCGGCAGCGATTTTTTCAGACAGCCCTGGGCAATTTTCATCCAAGGAGAATCCATAGCAATATAAGCCGCGTTCATAATGCCCTTGTCGTCCTCCGACAATATCGCGGATGACGCTTTGGATCTTCTCGGCGTAGCTCTTTTGGGTTCCGCCAACGGAAGCCACTTCCATTCCCATTTCCTTTTCCACCAAATCGTATTGAATCCAGTGAACGGGAACCTGATGGATATCGCCGTCTCCGCCAAGTTTAGGAACGTAATCCACTTGGGGAGTCGTCTTGAAGGATAAACAATGGATGACGAGACGGTCACCCATCCCTGATTTATTTCCCTTGCTAACCTTGAGAATCAACGGTAAATCCGGATCCGCTTCTTCTGGGCGGAAGAATTCAGGATCCATGCCGTTGGCCATAACCTCATGTTCATAGTTAGAAAGGTTATAGGGCATGTTCTCATAGATAAATTCCATGGGCTTATAAGTTTGATACAAAGGAACGGAAATAATGGGGCAAAGGTCGAAATAAAGGTTACGAATAAAGGTATCGCAGTAGTCCACGAACTTCTTCTTGGCGTCTTCTAAATCATAGTTACGGAAAATCACCGGGTTCGCACTGTAATCAAACGCCTGGCTATGGCCGGAAGAAACAGAATTGAGCATGCCATCCTTCACTTGGACAAAGTCATCGCCAAACGGTTTGGGATTCGTTAACAAATCGAGGATGTTTTTCTGAGCAAGCGGGGTGTAGAGCAAGCGGAATTCCACTTCATTATCGCGGTCGTCCGCTCCAAAAAGGGCGTCGAATTTATCATTGCCCATTTTGGTGAAATTCGTCTTGGGGTCATCGTCGAGCAAATCGTCTTTTTCTTTCTTAGTCAATTCTTTGGAACGTTTCTTCACAAAACGGGCCAAGGATTTGTCATCTCCACATTGTCCGCTAGGAACGCGGGAGAAATGCAAATGGGGCGCAGCTTCATTGCCATAAATCAAACGAGTGGCATATTCGTATTGGGGGGCTTCGTGATAAACCGTCGCCGTCAACGTCTCCGAGTGGTGTTGCGTATGAGTTCCGTTTTTATCGCTATAAGTCGTCGTCCACGTAATCACGATGGATCCCGTATAGGCCTTATCGATGATTTCTTCGGAAACGTCTTTTTCCAAAACGAAGGGGTTCCCTTGGATATGACCGGACAAAACACCCACGCAGGAAGTGGTATCCCCTAAACTTTCCGGCATGCCGAATTTCTGCACGAGATAAGCAAACCGATTCGCGGAGAAATAGGGATCCAAATCCAAAATCGGGGTCGTTTTCTTCATGATGGAACAAGGGATGTTCCAATCGTAAGAACGGTTTAAAACTTCCAAATCCTGATAGCAAAAGTCCAATAACTGTTGGGATTTTTGTTGCATGGCTGCAATTTGTTCGTTCAAACCCGTGATTACTTTATTCAGTACTTTGACCACATAAACAATCAAAGCGATGCCACCAGCAAGGAAAACTACGCCAATAAGAGGCATCCACCAACCCATATGGAATAGAACGCAAAAAACAATGGCGGCGATAAAGCAAAGGACGATGGCGAAAATGACAAAGCCGCGTTGGACTTTCTTGCTCGAAGCTTTGTTTTGAATATTTTCTAGGTCCTCTAGAGATTTTTTGTAGTCTTTGACGTGATTGGCATTAGCAGTTCCATCGACCTCCGATTGCTTCACTAATTCATCGAAAAAGGCTTCCGCCTGTGCGTGATATTGTTGTTTTAAGGATTGCTCGTAGAATTTGCGCGGCTCGTAGATCGGATTCACTGCGTTTTCTGCCATAAGCGTTACCTTCCCCAGGGCATGTTGCCTCCACGAGGCATTTTCCCAGATTTTTGATATTGTTTCATCTGTTTCATCATCTCTTTAGACTGCTCGTATTTCCGTAAAACACGATTGATATCCGCGTTGGTTTTTCCTGAACCCTTAGCAATGCGGTTTTTGTGGGAATAACGGAGAATCTCAGGGTGTTTTCTTTCGTAAGGCGTCATCGAACCGATGATGGCTTCGAAGGTCTTCATCTCCTTTTCAGCTTGCGCCTGCTGTTCATCGCTGATTTTCGGCATGCCCGGAATCAATTTGGCGATGGCCTTCATGGAACCTAGCTTTTGGACTTGTTTCATTTGACGGAGCATATCTTCCAACGTGAAGTTGCCATCCAGCATCTTCCTAGCGTCTTTTTCCGCCTGTTTCTCATCGATTTGCTCTTTGGCTTTTTCAACAAGGGTGACCACGTCTCCCATTCCAAGGATGCGGTCGGCCATACGATCGGGATAGAAGATTTCCATATCCGTGATCTTTTCGCCGACGCCGGCAAACTTAATCGGCAGGCCCGTTAAGTATTTGATGGATAAAGCGGCACCGCCACGGGCATCGCCATCCAAACGAGACATGATGACTCCGGTTAGATGGAGTTCTTTGTTAAAGGCATTTGCAACGTTCACCGCGTCTTGTCCTGCGGCCGCGTCCACTAAAAGTAATCCTTCTTCCGGATGAATTTCGTGATTGATGCGACGAAGTTCTTCCATGAGGCCTTCATCGATCTGCAAACGGCCCGCGGTATCCAAAATCAAGACATCATAATGTTCTTCCAAGGCTTTTTTCTTGGCTTGGATGGCGATATCCACCGGGTTGACCTTGTTCCCAAGGGAGAAAAAATCCGCGCCCGTTTTGCTAACGACAGCCTGTAACTGTTCGATGGCTCCTGGACGGTAAATATCCAAAGCAGCCACCAAAACCTTCTTGCCCTCTTTTTGGTGCATGAGATAGGCCAATTTACCAGCAGTCGTGGTTTTACCAGTGCCTTGAAGACCAAGGAGCAAAATAGAGGTTAATCCATTCGCGTTATATTGAATGCCCGTTTGATCCGCGCCCAAAAGTTCTTGAATCTCATCGTGGACGATTTTAACGACCATCTGAGACGGATTGACCTTGTTATAGACATCTTGGCCTAGCGCCTTCTCTTTGACGTCATTGGTAAAGGCTTTGACGACTTTGAAGTTCACGTCGGCTTCTAATAAGGCGACGCGAATCTCCTTCAGCATGTCGTCCATGTTCTTTTCAGTTAATTGGGTGTTGCCCCGCATCTTCTTGAAGATGTTGCTGAAGCGGTCGCCCAGTGATTCAAATGCCATGAATGATGTCCTCCGTTAATGTTTGGTAAGCAGCAACATCAGCGTTAGAGGCGGATAGATCCTCGTAACGCTTTTGCCACTCCTTTTTCTTTTTAATCAAGCCAAGGCGTTTTTCGAATTCCTCCAGCTTGTTGACGGCTTTGGCGACCGCATCGCTGACGCCTGCCCTTGTGATTCCCGATTCCTCGGCGATTTCGCCAAAACTTAAATCGCAACGGTAATAGGCATCGAGAGTTTGTTTTTGCCGTTCCGTCAATAACGGCTCATAAGATTCGAGAAGCTCCAAGACGCGTTCTCGACTCGCCAAGGATATTTCACTCATGCTCGGTGTCCCCTAAAAGCAAACCGTATAAGTATTTATCCAAGTCGAATTCCTGCAAGTCTTCCATTCCTTCGCCTAAACCGATGAAACGGACGGGAACTCCTAATTCATCGCGAATCGACAAGATGATTCCACCCTTGGAAGTTCCATCCATTTTGGTGATGACGATGCCCGTGATATCCGTCACTTCCTTAAAGGCTTTGGCCTGCAACACGCCATTTTGGCCCGTGGTGGCATCTACAACCAAGAAAGACTCGTGGGGCGCTCCTTCGATTTCCCGGGATAAAACGCGATGAATCTTCGATAATTCCTGCATCAAATTCGCTTTGGTTTGCAATCTCCCCGCGGTATCCATAATCATCAAATCGATGTGATGGTCTTTCGCATACTTCGCTCCGTCATAGGCAACGGAAGCAGGATCGCCATCCGGTTTCCCTGTGATGATGGGGCAGCCTAAACGGTCCGCCCAAACTTTTAACTGTTCCACCGCTCCCGCGCGGAAAGTATCCCCCGCAACGAGAAGTACGCTTTTTCCCTGATGGAGATAGCGATAAGCCAGTTTAGCAATCGAGGTAGTTTTGCCAACGCCGTTGACGCCGCAAACTAACAATACCGTCGGTCCTTCTTTTTGGAAGCGGATTTCGTTTTCGATGGAATCCCCTTTGGTCGCATAACCCACGAACATTTCATCCACGAGCATTTCGTTGATGGTTTTGGGATCGCTTACGCTTTCTTTGGATGCTTTATCCAACAATTCTTCGCAAAGGCGAATGGAAAGTTCCACACCCACATCGCTTTCAATGAGGATTTCTTCTAATTCCTCAAAATATTCTGGATTGATTTTGGCATACCGCTTGCTCAGCTCATCCAAGCGAGAAGCAAAATTCTTCCTGCTTTTTTCGAGTCCTTTTTGATAAGTGGAAACCGAAGATTCCGTTTCTGATTTCTTTTTGGAAAATTTATTCTTTAAAAAGGAAAATAATCCCATACGTCTCTCCTAATTTTTGGGGATGCTTAATTTATGCAAAGCATCTTTGGCCGCTTCCACTTCCGCGAGTTTGGTATTGCTGCCCTCCCCGCGTCCGAGCTCCATGCCATCGAAGAAAACAGCGGCCACCACATGGGTGTTCTGCGCCGTTCCGTCTTTTTGCAGAACTTTATAAACGATCGAAACCGCTCCATCGGCCTGCAAATGATGCTGCAATTCGCTCTTGGGGTCTAATTCAATTTTGGCATCTTGAACCCTTTTGAAGAACAAATCATGCAAAAAACGATAGGTAAATGTCATCCCTTGGTCTAAATACATGGCGCCAATAAACGATTCGAAAACATTTTCGTACAAGGCTTTTTCCGCCTTGGACATCGCTCCACCGCTCATCGGGTTGCTGGAGGCAAAATTGTTGCCGACGCGAATATATTCGTCGAGTCCCAAGAAAAGACATAGCGAAGCTTCCGACTGCGATTGAACCAATTGGTTTTTGATTTGGGTCAATCCGCCTTCATCCATTTCGGGGTGAAGACGATAGCAAAGATCGGCAACCACCGCCCCAACAATCGCGTCGCCCAAGAACTCCAAGCGCTCATAATCCACGTGCTTGGTTCCCGCGCTGGCATTGCAGGAAGGGTGGGTAAAAGCCAGGGTATAGAGTTCCTCGTCGCGAGGAAGGATACCGAAGCGATGAAACAATTTAAAATACGGAGATGACATAACGCTGTCATTATACAAGAAAGATGGCGTTTGGTTAGGCTAGAGAAATGCCTTGGCTCATTTTATAGGCCCGTTCTAATAGCGGACGGAGTTCTTTCTCGTCGCGGCGGGCAAAGATTTCTACCGCATCGTCTCGAGCGCATTCAAACATTTTGAAGTCCGTGACGATGTTGGCAAAATGGAAATCCGGCAATCCCGATTGCTTGACCCCCGCTAGTTCCCCGGGCCCACGACGCTTCAAATCCTCTTCCGCGATTTTAAATCCGTCTTCCGTATCCACCAGCACCTTCAATTTATCCAAATCTTCCTGGATAGAATGGCCGTAAACCAAGTAGCAAACGGAAGGGCTGCCGTCTCGCCCGATGCGACCACGAAGCTGATGCAAGCTGGACAAAGCAAAATGGGTCGGCTCATAGATAATCATGAGATTGGCCGCTTTCACGTCGATTCCCACTTCGATAACCGACGTGGATATCAGGATGGGGGTTTCCCCATTTTTAAAATCTTCGATGGCTTTTGCTTTTTCTTCCGAATTCATTTGGCCATGCAGCAAACCCACTAAACCAGGGTAGGCGGATTCATAACGGTGGTAAACGGATAAAACCGAAGAGTCCTCCTCTTCGCCCCCTTCGATTTGTGGGGCCACGACATAAACGCGGTGCCCACTGGTAAGGGAGGCGGCAATCCGTTTTTTCATCTCCATGGAATCCGGCTTAACGATTTTGGTCGTTACCTCTCTTTTCCTTGCTGGGAAAGAAGACAAAATGGAAACGTCCAAGTCTCCATATAACGTTAACGACAAGGTACGGGGGATCGGAGTAGCCGACATCAATAAAACATCCGCATGTTCCCCTTTATCCGCCAAAGCAGCCCGTTGGTTCACGCCGAATTTATGCTGTTCGTCCATCACCACAAACCCCAAATTGGCATAACGGACTTTTTCGGCGAATAACGCGTGGGTCCCCACAACGATGTCCACTTCTCCTTTTTGGCATTTTTCTAGCATCTCGCGGTGTTCTTTTGCTGAAAGCCCACCAACCAGCAAGCCTACCCGTATCCCTTCTTTTTGAAAAAGGGACTGCAAAGTTTCGTAATGCTGCCTCGCTAAAGAATCCGTAGGAGCCAGCAACGCCCCTTGTTCTCCGCGAAGATAATTCCCGTATTGCATCAAAGCGGCCACCAACGTTTTTCCTGTGCCAACATCCCCTTGGAGAAGGCGATACATCAACCGGTTGGAATTCATATCCTCCAGTCCGTCTCTTAACGCCTTTTTCTGGTCGTCGGTAAGCGAGAAAGGCAAAGAACGAATCAAATCCCCTACTTTTTTAAAATCGATGGTTTTTCTGCTTTGACGGACTAAAGCTTTGTTTTGGGAGCGAATCCATTGGTTCTTCAAACTGAAAAGCAGGGCTTCTTCGTATTTGAGAAGGCGCGTCCCTTGTCGCACATCTTCCATCGACGAGGGGAAGTGGCAAAGAGCATAAGCTTCTTGGCGAGAGACTAACCGGTATTTTTGACGGAGATAAGAGGGCAAAAAATCAGGAAGAGACTCCTTCTCTGCTTCTAGCGCCTTTTTCACAAGCTGACGCCAAGAATGCTCCGGGTAATCTTTGGGCAAACTATAAATGGGGACAATGGAATCTTCCAGTTTGATGATGCCTTTTCGAAGCAAAATCAAATTCAAGCAATGGCCGTTTCGATCATAGCTTCCTTGCAAGGAATAAAGGCTGTCTAGTTCAATATTGCCCGCTAAATAGGGGCGGTTCCATGCTTCAATGGCGAAATCCCGATGTGTTTTTTCTTCGCGAAAATAAAACTTGGCCACGGATGCTCGCTGAAATTTCTGCACGCGCGGCTTGGTCAGAATTCGGCCAAGGAGAACGACCTTTTGTTTGTCTTCTAGAAAAGAGAGGCATTTTGAATCCGTATAGGTGAAGTTATCATAACGGCGAGGAAGATGGCCCAAAACATCCAAATAAGAATGGATGCCCATGTCCTGCAGCATTTCTTCTAATCGAGGAGAAGTCGTTAGTTTCATGGAGCCTTTTCCCCTTCCTTCTCTTCTTTTTTGTGCCGGTAGTTCCAAACGGTTGGAACCACATATAGGGCGACGCACCCCGCTAAACCAACAAAGAATAAAGGAACGCCAACGCGATAAGAAGTTAGGCCCACCCATTTCAAAGAGGCCTGATATGTCCCTTTTTTGAGGTTAAAACTCACAAGGCCATCCACATAGATGCCTTTCACTTGATAAGAAGAGTCTCCACTTAACGCCATTTCATAACCTTCGTAATAGAATTGGGGCAATTGAACCAAAGCGTTATCCGAAGAGATGACCACATCGAAAGTGGCTTCCGGGCTATGAAGGGAAGTAATAGTCAAAGATCCCGATCCTTCTAGAAACGCCGGAGCTAGGTAATTTTCCATTCCCCACCGATAAGGGCTATTCCCATAAATTTGCTTCCGAATCATGGGATAAAGGGAGGCAGAATATTCGCTACGATAGTCGCTTTGACGGAAAACCATCGGGACATATTCGTTTTGGGAGCCTTGGTTTTTGGTGGATTGCACCAAGGATAAGCTCGGTTCCGGCCCCCCGTTTTGCCCCGAATAAGAAACAAAACGCTTATCAATCGGCCCCATGCAGGAAAGGAAGCTTAAAGCAAATAACATGGCTAAGCCCCCTTGGACGTACTTCTTTTGGGCAAAGGGGCGGGTAGCCAAGGCCACGATCATCACGGCAAGGAACAAAGTTAGGCCCCAGAACCGCCACGCGAATTGGGCGGTATAGAATAGGGATGGCATGGAATACCAAACATCCCCGACAAACATCAAGATAAAGCAAACCACGAAGAGGACCAAGAGCCAATAGAAAGAAGGGTCCTTGGTCTCTTCCTCGATTTCTCGTCTTGCCATCTCTCGGTCCCATTTTCCTTCTTTGGAGGTGCCGATCAAAAATAAGGCGATGGAAAAAATGGGAGCAACCAAAAACATCTCCGCCCTTTTGGTAAAGCAAAGGCAAAGCAAGGAAACGCCCGCGGACAAATAAGCCCCCAAGAACGGGCGATTCTTTTTCCCTAAAAAACAAAGCAGGAAAACACCCAAGGCTCCAAAGAAACCAAAATTAACGTAATCCAACACCCAACTAAGCCAGGATTCGCCGCTGATGTTGGGGAAGTGATATTGTTCAGGAACTAGATGTTCGATCCAATTGGGGCGTAAAAAGCCGCTGAATTGGTCACTATAACCCGTCGACCACGCCAAATGTTCAGCATTGATCCACATGAGTTGATTATCGCTGATGTTATAAAGTCCCGAATTCTTGTAATGCATCATCGGGAAGAAATAGAAACTAATCAAGCAAAAAACCAAAACTACGGAGCAAGCCGTTAAGATAATCGCCTGCTTGTTATGGAATACGGGAAGAAGCCCCTTGTAGTTCAAAAGCAAATAAATCAAAGCCGCGATGATAAAACTCATCGCCGTAAAAGGGTGGCATAAAACCATGCATGAAACGCCAAAAATGCAGGATAAGAAAGACTGGGGGCGGAAATCCCCATGCCCCAGGTTATAAACACCCAAGAAAAGTAGCGGAGCGAAGCTTAAGGCAAAAGCCTCAGGGTAAGCCGCGCGATACAAGACACAATTGATGCGATAAGGAGAAAAAATAAGGCAAAGGGCAAGCATTAGAGCGCACAAATCGTTCTTGCAGAGCTTCTTCCCCAGCCAATACATCCATATCCCCATGAGGTAGGTCATGGCAACGGTTAGGATTTTCCAGCTCCAATTAATGGAAATGAAAGGAAAAATCACATGAAGGAGGGCCACCATTTCATGGCTTAATCCCCCGTAAAACAAATAGGTGCCAAGTCCTAGATTTCCCATCAAGGTATGGGAAGGGGTGATGCCAAAGAATCCGTTTTTCCACCCCTCAGCCAAATCCCAAGCCCAGATTCGATGCCAAAGGGAATCATCCCCCGAAGGAAAATCCATTCCGGAACGAAAATAAATCGCAAAAGGAATAAAACTAGCAAAAAGCAGTAATAAATAGGGAAATACACGCGAAAAGAAGGCTTCGAGAGTGGCTTCATTTCCTATCGATTTCAGTCGCTTCTTTCCTTGAATCATCCTCTTATTTTAGGCTTGGACCCTATAAAAGAAAAGCGGGATAAGCCCGCTTGAAGTTATTCGATTCCAACCAAGAAGGAATAGACCGGCTGATCTCCGCGTTTCACGTCGATTTCTAAATCATCGCCGTATTTTTCACCGAGAACCTCTGCTACTTTGCTTTCTTCTTCGCTTGTGACGTCTTTGCCAACGATAACCGTCACCATCGAGGCGTCATCGTCAACCAAGGAATCCACAAGATCCGTCAAAGCCGTCATTTTGTCTTTGACGCAGGAGACGATGTTTTTGTCTTGCATCGCCATGTAATAGTCTTTGGTGATGTGCACGCCATCGATGTCCGTGTCTTTGATGGCGTAGGTAACCGATCCGGACTTCACGGTTTTCAAGGCGCCTTTCATATCTTCTTGAATCGACGGCGCTTCCCCTTCCGGATTGAAGTTCATCGCCGAAACGATGCCCTGAGGGATCGTTTTGGACGGGATGACCACCGCATTAATCCCGCTTCCTTGCATGATTTCGCAAGCCTGAGAGGCCGCTAGAACAATATTGGAGTTGTTGGGAAGAATGAAGACGTTGGAAGCGTGGGTTTGCTTAATGGCCTTCACAAAATCTTCGGTGGAAGGGTTCATCGTTTGCCCGCCGCTAACGATAACGTCAACGCCAAGTTCGCGGAAGATTTCATCTAGCCCTTCTCCAGAAGAAACGGAAATCAATCCTAAATCCTTATCCACGCGGATTTCATCCTCTTCTTCCGTCTTCTTTTGTTCGCGGGAACGGGCAATGTTGCCAGCCATATCGGTGGCCTCCGCTCCGTGTTGGATGTTGTTATGCTCTTCCGACATATTCTCAATGGTAATCGAGACGAATTCGCCGAATTGCTGCGCGTAATTGAGCATGTTGCCCGGGGTCAAGGTGTGGACGTGAACTTTGATGATATCTTCGTCGCGAACCGTGACGAGGGATTTGCCGTGCTTGGCCAAGAAGCCTTTGAAATTCTTTTCCAAGAAGGCTTTCTTTCCATCAACGCCCGGTTTTCCTAAGCGAAGGATGAATTGGGTGCAATACCCATATCCTTCTTCGTCTTCAGATAATTTGGCGCCTGCATAAAGCGGTTCTTCCGTTGGAACGGCACCGACATCTTCGTTGCGCTCGATGACTTTGCCACGATGGCAAGCCGCATATTCCATGCCTTCGAGAATGCGAACCAAGCCGGCTCCGCCACTATCAACAACGCCAACTTCCTTAAGAACGGGAAGCAAATCCGGGGTGTGATCCAAAGAAATGCGAGCTTGTTCCAAGAGATATTTCATTGCATCTTCAATGGAAGTCGAAGAAGAGACGAAGCTACGGAGAGCGGCACTCGCTTCGCGAATAACGGTAAGAATGGTGCCTTCTACTGGCTTCATAACCGCTTTGTAAGCCACTTCTTTCGCGGAAACAAAGCAATCGGATAGTTGAACCGCATTGAGGGTTTCGTGTCCTTTTAAAGCCACGGAGAAGCCTTTGAAAATTTGGCTGGTGATGACGCCGCTATTTCCGCGAGCCCCCATCAACAAGCCACGGCTGAAACCGCTGCCTAAGGTATAAAGATCGTCGTCATCGGGACGATTTTGAATTTCCTTCATGCCGCTGGTCACGGTGAGGTTCATATTCATGCCGGTATCGCCGTCTGGAACCGGGAAAACGTTTAATTGGTTAATTTCGGGGTAGTGGTTATAAAGGTTATTGGCGCCCGAAATAAACATTTGCTTTAAGAGCGTCGCGTTGATGGTTTTCATTCTTCGGGGTTCTCCTTCACATCTTGAACGTAGACATTAACTGCAGCCAAAGGAATACCAAAGGTCTTTTGAAGCTCGTATTTCACGCGCTTTTGGACTTCGGAAAGCACTTCAGAGAGTTTCACCCCGTAAACGCCAAAGATATAAACACTGATTTCGTATCCTTTTTTGGTTTTGCAGATGCCAACGCCTTTGAACCATTCTTCTTCCTTCAAAAGCGTCGCAACATTATCGACGAGGCTTTTCGACTTCGGGGCCAAGCCAGCAACGCCATAGCAACTGCAAGCGGCGGCACCCGCGACAGAAGCGATCGCATCCAAACCGATGTCGATGGCTCCGTACTGCGTTTTCTTACCAATGTTCATCTTGTTATTCCTGTATATCGCGTACAAAAGAAGCGGGCATAATACCCATCGATACTATTATAGTAGAGAGAAAAAAATAATAAAGGAAACATTCTTGCCCCACCCCTAAAGGGGTGAAAACGATAGCATGGGTCGCCTCTTTTGAAAAAAATTAGAGGGTTCGCTTAAAAACCGCTAAAAAAGTAAGGATAAAATAGTAGCAAAAAATGGGCCGAAACGGCCCCGAAAAGAAAAAGCCCGGCAGCGCGCTGTTCTCGCCCATG